>Ga0255048_10000436_pt1 | contig 33096 bp, 41 predicted proteins | sample JV7_2_2_MG_FD_183619 | JGI IMG/M metagenome (GOLD analysis project Ga0255048, IMG submission 183619) | Seawater microbial communities from Jervis Inlet, British Columbia, Canada - JV7_2_2 | ecosystem: Environmental > Aquatic > Marine > Inlet | place: Canada: British Columbia | collected 2016-10-06
TTTCTTTATATCTCCCAAAGCAATCGCTCACACGCCATATAGAATATGGGCTGTGGGCGACGGTGTTTTTGGCGTCTGTGGAGCTGGCAGCAGAAACCACGCTGCGTGTGTGGTTTGGGCTATGGTCGGGCAATGCAATCTGGGCACAAGTTGGCATCGTCAGTGGCAGAGATGGTGGCGCCGGCTGTGGCCGCGGGTGGTCGGGCGCGAGTGCTGGGTTTACTGGCTCAGTCTTTGGCGGATCGTATCGGCAGCACCATTGGTGTGGAGGACCGCTATCTGGCTGGCGTGGCCAAAGAGTTGCGCCAGACATTAGAAGCGTTGGCAACAGAAGGGGCCCAGGGCGATGCGTTCGATGAGCTTGCTAAACAGTTGCGCGCCCAGATGGTCAACGCAGAGGACACCTAGCCGCAAGACTTATGGGCCGGCTGTTGCTGCGCTCGCAGCTCAGTGGGGCCACGACTTGATGCCATGGCAGCGCCATGTCTTGGACACTGCACTGGAGTTGCTGCCCAACGGTGAGCTGGCATATCGGCTGGTCACTGTGACTGTCCCGCGGCAGTCTGGCAAATCTTCGCTGCTGTTACCGCTGGCGGTGCATCGGTGTGTGGCGTGGGGATCACCGCAGCGTGTGGTGTACGCGGCGCAACATCGAAACGCTGCGCGGTCCAAACTGTTGGAAGACTGGCGACCGCTGCTGGCGCAAGCACCAGGGCTGGGTGCCATTAGCAAAGTGATGGCCGGCAAAGGCGATGAAAAAGTGGAGTGGTCTAATGGCAGCTATTTCGAGCTCAGTGCGTCCACTGAGATAGCTGGCCACGGCAAGACCGTGGATTTGGCGATTGTCGATGAGGCGTTTGCGTTGTCTGACAATCGCCTAGAGCAGGCGTTTAAGCCGGCGATGATTACGCGGCAGTCTCCGCAGTTGTGGGTGGTGTCCACTGCTGGCACTGATGCGGCTGTGTATCTGAACGCCAAAGTGGATGCTGGCCGTCAGGCTGTCGCTGATGGCGTCACAGAGTCTGTCGCATATTTCGAGTGGAGCGCCGAAGATGGCGCCGACGCGTCTGACCCAAAGGTGTGGGCTGGGTGTATGCCAGCTCTGGGGTTCACTGTCGATGAGTCTGCGATTAAAGCGGACTCGCTCACAATGGACACTGGCGAGTTCAGGCGCGCGTATCTGAACAGGTGGACCCCTGGTGTGGCATCACCGCCAGTGCCGCTGGCTGCGTGGGCTGCTTGTGGTGACGAAGATGTGACGCCAGATGGCCGTCTGGTTTATGGCGTGGACATAGCGCCGAACAGGCGCAGCGCTTCTGTGTATGTGTGTGACGACGATCTGCGCATGGAGCTGGTGCACCACTGTGTTGATGACATGAGTGTGGCCGCGTTGGGTGCGTGGCTGGTGCGTTCTGTCGGCCAGCATGATGTGGCGCGGGTGTGTCTGGATGCGTCTGGGCCGGCTGGTTCTCTGGTGTCTGAATTGGCTGCCGCTGGGGTGGCCGCTCACACGGTGAGTGGTAGGGAGTTGGGCCATGCTTGTGCAGAGTTCTATGACGCAGTGACTGCGCGGAGAGTCCGCCACCGCCCGTCTGGTTTGACAGCTACAGCGCTGGGTGCCGCAACGAAAAGGTCACTGGGTGATCTGTGGCTGTGGAATAGGTCCAACGCCATTGCAGACATCACACCCGCAGTGGCCGCAACGCTGGCGCTGCATGGTGCTAGTGCGCCAGATACAGACACTGGTTCGCCAGTGTTCGCTTATTGAGAAAAGGTTTGCATGTTATCGACGGTGTTAGAAGTGGCCGGCCTGGTGGTTCTGGTGGTGGCTGGGTTTCTGTTGTCGCCTGTCGCTGGTTTGGCGCTGCTGGGTTTGTCTCTGTTGCTGGTGGGCGTTCTAGTTGAGAGGACTAACTGATGGGTTTGTTTAACAGGCGCTCTGCTGCGCCGAAGTCTGAGGCGCGCAGCTTTACGCTGGGCCAACTGGGTGCGCATGTGGCTGCCGCCGGCGGTTCTACCACTGTGACTGACTCAGACACTGCGCTGCATAACGGCGCCATCTGGGCGTGCATAGATGTGTTGGCAACTTCTGCGAGCCAACTGCCGCTGCGTTCTGTCGTCAGAAGCGGTGCCGGCATACGGGTGCCAGTCGAGCCGGCGCCGCAACTGTTGCTGGAACCGTCTGCGCTGGTAGAGCCAGATGTGTGGGTGTACCAAATCATGTTTGCATTGGGCACTGACGGCAACTGCTTTGGGCGTGTCGCTGGTGTGGACCGCACTGGGCGGCCCACTGGTATAGAGCTGTTGGACCCATCCACTGTGACTGGTCGCGGCGTGGTTAACGGTCGCGGCGTGGTGCGTGTCGCTGGCGGCGACCCAGAACAACTGTGGCCGCATGGCAGCATTTGGCATGTACCAGGAAAGATGATCCGCCCAGGCTCGCCGTTTGGTCTGTCGCCGCTGGTGTATGCCGGCAGAGCCACTGGCACTGGGCTCGCTGCCGAAGACTTCGGCTCAGACTTTTTTGGTGGTGGCGGTCACCCGTCAGCCATCATCTCTGCAACTGATGAGCTTACAGAGACACAAGCCAAAGCGATTAAGACCGCATATCAGAAGGCGACTGGTTCTAGCACCAGCCGCGAGCCGGCAGTGTTCGGCGCTGGCCTCAAGTTTCAAGAGGTTCAGAGCAAACCAGTGGACACACAGTTTCTGGATTTGATGCGATTCAACGTGGAGCAGATATGCCGTTTCTATCGTGTGCCGCCAACGATGGTGTACGGCGTGAGCTCTGGTCAGGCAGTCACATACCAGAACGCCAGCCAAGCAGATTTGGCGTATCTAAAGCACAGCCTGGACGGGTATCTGTCGCGGATAGAGGGCGCGCTGTCTGCTGTGCTGCCGGCTGGGCAGCAGGCGAAGTTCAATCGCGACGCACTTCTGCGTGCAGACACTGCCGGCAGATACGACGCTTATGCGGTCGCATTAGAGCATGGCATTTTGACGTTGGACGAAGTGCGAGCACTGGAAGACAGACCGCCGCTAGACGCTGATGACGGCACCACAGCAGAAGCTGCACGCAGTCAGTCAGTCGCAGAAACCATCCAAAAGGTTTATCTGGGTGTTGACAAAGTGCTGACCAGTGACGAAGCGTGGCTAGTCATTAACGATGTGGGCGGGGATCTGTCACTACCTGGTCCAGACTTCACAGATGGGCAGCCACACGCTGGGCAGCAGTAGCGGCCCATATTATTTGATGTCAGAAGGGACGATACCTGCATGACGACAATCACGGCACCACCCACAGAGAATGTCCTTAGGGCGTGGCATACGCCAGACGCTTTGGAATACCGCGCTGACAGCACACCAGAAGGTGGTGGCGTTGGCACGATGGCTGGACACTTCGCAGTGTTTAACCGTTGGACAGAAATAGATTCGACGTTTGAAGGCCAGTTTGTTGAGCGCATCGCTCCTGGTGCGTTCGCTGACACATTCCGCGATCAGGGCGAACGTATCCGCGTGTTGTATGACCACGGCTCAGACCCAGCCATTGGCAACAAACCGCTAGGCACGCCAGATGTGCTGGCAGAAGACGAGCGTGGTGCACGCTACGAAGTAGACCTGTTTGACACTGAGTATGTGCGTGAGCTGCTGCCGGCATTAAAGGCCGGCGCATTGGGTGCCAGTTTCAGGTTTCGTGTGACAGACCAGGAGTGGGCAGAGACACCAGAGCCCAGTGACGACAATCCCAAAGGGCTACCAGAGCGCACCATCACTGGTGTGCATCTAATGGAGTTCGGCCCAGTTACGTTTCCCGCATACGCAGAAGCCACAGCAGGGCTGCGCTCCATGACAGACACATTTAACGATCACCTGCGCGACCCGCAATTTGTCGCACGCTTCACAGAGCGTGTCGGTTTGGGTGTCGCAGAGAAAGTGCTTGCAACGCTGCCGCCCGACGGACGCAACGAAGCAGAGCACACCCAGGAACAGCCGCCCGACGGGCACAGCGATGGGGAACCACAACCCACAGGGGGCAGCCTGTTGGCTGTCGCCATGACAGACGTTGCACAGCGACGTTCTAGGAGCTGAACACGATGAATTATTTAGAACTAATGGAAGGCCGACAGGCCGAACAGACCAGCGAGCGCGCTGCCGCTTTGGCTGACATGGAATCAGCCACCGCTGCTGCCGTATCAGAGGAACGCTCAGCGCTCACAGCAGACGAAGATGCAGTGTTTGCAGAGGCACGTTCGCGTGTCGATGCGCTAGACGCTGACATTGCTGTGACAGCAGAACGAATTGCAGAGCTCCAGGCGTTGGCACAGCGTGCCGATGCTGCCGCATCTGCTGCACCGAACGTGATTATCCCAGCTAACGTTGAGGACACACCACGCGATGTGCGACGGATGAGTGACGCAGAAGCGCAAGACGCTGCGATGCGTTCGTTGGAAGACCATCGTGGCAGCGATCATCTGCGTTCAGACCAACTGGACAAAGTTGACCGCCTATTGCGGACACGCACAGCGGACACTGACGGCGGCGAAATTGCTCGCCGTGTTCTGGTGACAGAAACGCCAGAGTATCGTGACGCATTCGTGAAACTGGTCACTCAGGTTCAGCCCATCCTCACTGCTGGTGAGTCAGAAGCTGTCAACCGTTTCAACGAATACCGTGCAGCCTCTGGTGGTACAGATACCGCTGGTGGTTTCGGTGTGCCAGTGCTGATTGACCCATCCATTGTGATGACCGCTCAGGGTTCACTAAACCCATTCAGAGCAATCAGCCGCGTGGAGACAGTCACCACTGACGCATGGAAAGGCGTCAGCAGCGCGGGCGTTTCATGGAGTTACGACGCAGAAGCGGCCACCGTTTCTGACGACGCAGCAACCGTGGCGCAGCCCACAGTCCCAGTCCACATGGCTCGCGGGTTCATCCCCTACAGCATCGAAGTGGGCGGCGACTATCCAGGCTTCGCTGCTGAGATGTCTCGTCTTCTCTCAGAGGGCTATGACGAATTGCAAGCCAGTGCGTTCTCCACTGGTACTGGTTCAGACCAGCCAACGGGGATACTCACAGCTTTGGATGCGAACACCAATGTGGAAATCGCCACGCTCACTGCCGGCACTATTGCTGGCGGCGACATCGGCGCACTTTGGGGTGGTCTGCCAGACCGTTTCAAGACAAATGCCACATGGGTGATGAACCACGATGTTGGAAACGCAGTGTCTTCACTGTCCACCAGCGGCATGGGTTCTTACTACACAGTGAACATCAGTGAAGAAAACGCGCCGCAGTTGAAAGGGCGCCCAGTGGCTCACGCCACGCACTTCCCAGACCTCACTGACACCACTGGAGCTGCTGCCAACATCATTGTTGTGGGCGACTTCTCCAATTACTTGATTGCAGACAGGGCTGGTATGAGTGTTGAGCTTGTGCCGCATCTGTTTGATGTGACCAACAACAGGCCAACTGGCCAGCGTGGTTGGTTTGCATGGGCACGAAACGGCGCAGATTCAATCAACGATCTGGGCTTTAGACTGCTCCAGGACCACACATAAGAAACCTGGTGACCGTCATCTCTAATCGTTTCCCAACTAAGGCATGGGGTTTGGTGCGATTAGGGGTGGCGGAACACCGCAGAATGTAGGGGAGGCCTACTAATGGACAAAGTTAGATACGCGATTGACACTGTGGTGGTGCAAGTGCTGGGCAATCCAGTCACGTTGCACGCCGGCGAGACATGGGCAGCAGATGACCCAGTAGTGGTGGAGCACCCCAGTTTGTTTGCTGCCAAGCCGTCAGTGGTTAGGCGCACTGTGCAGCGAGTTGAGCAAGCCACAGCCGCGCCTGGTCAGCGGCGGTGAGCGCTGACGTAACGCTCGCATATCTGCATCCAGAGCAAGTGGGCCACAACTTTCATCGCTCACTAATGGACACACTTGTGTGGGACGTAGCGCACAACCAGCGGCTGGGTTCGTATCTGCCGATGCGATGCGGCACTGGTGGACTGGTCGCCGGCCGTAACACAGCCATCACCAACTTTCTGGAGCTCCCAGACACAGAATGGCTGTGGTGGGTGGACACAGACATGGGCTGGCAAGCCGACGCACTAGACAAACTGCTGGACGCTGCTGACCCAGTGGAGCGGCCAGTGGTTGGTGGACTCTGTTTCGCATGGAAAGAAACAGCTCTGGATGGGCTCAACGGTTACCACTGCGAAACGCGGCCCACCATAATGGATTGGGTAGACCTCGAGCAGGGTGCTGGGCACAGGTTCACTGGCAGAACAGAGTGGCAGGCTGACACGCTCACGAAGTGTGACGCCACTGGCTCTGCCATGGTGCTCATTCATCGCAGCGTGTTCGCTGACATCGCTGAGAAGCTGGACGCTGGTGGCCAATGGTATGACCGCATCAGAACATCTGACGGCACAGACATGGGCGAAGACGTATCGTTTTGTGCGCGCGTCGGCGCCGCTGGTCACAGCGTGTGGGTGCACACTGGTGTGCCAACTAACCACCTCAAATCTGTGTGGGTGGGGCCGCAACTGCATCCACCAGTGGTGGGTGAGATTCAGCAGACCGCGTGACAGCGAATGTGTTCGCTGTGATCCCAGTGAAAGATGAGCTCGCATTTACTGCACCACTGGTGACGCAACTGCACAGCGAAGGCGTTGGCGTCCTGGTGGTAGACAATGGCAGCACAGATGGCACCCGTGAATGGCTGACAGACAACGGTGTGCGATGGGTCGCTGCACCAGATGCGAACCTGCACCAGATGTGGAACATGGGACTAGACGCAGCACCAGGTGACGCTGATGTGGTCGCAGTGTTAAACAATGACATCACACTGGGCGACGGCACTATGGCAGTGTGCGCTGCTGCGATCACATCGTTAGATGCGCTGGTGTTGGCGTCACCAGACTACAGCGGCGGCACAGCGTTGGGTGGTGTGGAGTGGGCGACAGAGCTGGGAGAACACACTGGTGGCGTGGTCGGCTGGGCCATGCTGTTTGACGCCACATGGTTGACTGCCACAGGGTTCAGATTCCCAGAACAGTTGCAGTGGTGGTATGGCGACAACGTAGCGCTGGACACTGTTCTGCGCAGCGAATACAAAGCCGGCATTGTGGGCGGCACAGCAGTCACACACCACGGCTCTGCCACTGGCGGCGACTGGCGCCAGTATGGCGTGGAGATAGCATCAGACCGCCGCTGGTATGCAGCGTGGAGCTCTACGCACCCGACTGTCTAGCACCAGCAATGGCTCACCAGATGCAACTCTAAAGGCAGCCCTTTAGGAGGCCATACAATGCACGCTGCTGCGATGGAATGGATAGAAGCGCACGCCACAGACAAGAAAGTGGCAGTGCTCGATGTAGGGGGCAGAGACATCAACGGCACAGCCAGAGCTCTGTTCCCGAAGGCCACAGAATATCTGGTAGTTGATCTGATGGAGCACAGCTCTGTGGACCTCGCAGTGGACGTTCTTACGCTCAAATCCAAAGGCGCCAAAGCTGTTGGCCCATTCGATGTGATCGTTTACGCAGAAGTGGCAGAGCACAGCCCAGACTGGGCAGCCCACATTGCGCACATGCACACACTGATGGCTGCCGATGGGTGTTGCATCATCACTGCTGCCGGCCCGCAGAGACACCCGCACAGTGGCATAGACGGCAGCCCTATTCGTAGTGACGAGTTCTACGAAAACCTGAGCGAAGACCTACTGCGAGAAGCCATCGAAGTGGTTAGCGATGACTACCTAATCAACTCTAAAGGCGCCGACGTTCGCGCAGTCTTTTACAAGGGGTCTAACTGATGGGTGACTACTGCACCAAAGAGCAACTGCGCCAGCATCTGGGTTTTCGCCCAGAGTTTGTGGAAGATGATGCGCAGCTAACTGCTGCCATCGTCGCGGCAGAAGCAGCGATAGAGGACTACTGCGGCAGAGCGTTCACATTAGACGCTGCCAACAGTGACAGAATCTATGAAGGTGCAGCAGCCATCGCTGTGGATGACATCGCAGACCCATCAGCGGCGACTGTCTACACATCTGGCGACCGCGTAACGTGGACAGCCACCAGCGCCATCTATTTCTGGGACACAGACGGCAGCGTGGCTGGCAGTGTTGGCGCTGGAGCTCCAGCAACAGTGCTCACATTCCGCGACGGCGCTCCAGCCACATACATAAAAGTGACAGCAGCACATGGATGGTCAGCAGTGCCGGCGCCGCTCACTGCTGCCACAAAGCTGGTCGCAGCGCAACTGCTATCACGCCGGCACTCACCCAACGGGATAGAAGCGTTCGGTGACTTCGGCAGCGTGCGTGTGTCCAGGTACATGGATTCACAAGCCACGCTGCTGCTGAAACCGTACCGCCGCGCGTCATCGTTTGTGGGTGTGGCGTAATGGACGTCGTTGCTGTAAGAGAACAGCTCTCAGAACAGATACGGGCAGAAACGCATCTGCCAGTGCTGGAGACTCCATCAGCGCTGCAAGCCACACCAGCGGTGCTGATGGGCGCACCCCGCGGCACTTATGACGAAACGCTAGATGCTCAGAGTTTGATGCGAGTTAACTGGCCGCTGATTGCTGTTGTGTCGAAGTCTTCGCCAGACCATCTGACAGTGTTGACGCAACTGGTCGGCACTGGCACTGAGCGCAGCATCCCCGATGCAATCGACTCCGCAGAACCTACAGCGGCAGCCTGGTGGCGCGTGACAGAGTGGGACACATTCGAGGAGATAGAACTGGGTGCAGGTTCATATTGGGCGAGTGTGCTCAATATAGAGATTGTCGGCTGATGGGTGAATCCCAGTCAGCCAACCAGTTGGCTGGCAAGCTGGCACTGGCTGCCGCCAGTCTGAGCAAGGTTGACAAGCAAGCACTTAACGCTGGTTCTCTGATAGTGAAAACCACTGTGCTGGGTGGTGTTGCGTCTGCCATCGGCGGTGATATGGCGATGGGCAAAAAGCGTGTGAATGTGAGATACAAAGTGGCTGGCGATGTGTCCACAATCAGACCATCTGGCCCCATGCACTGGCTCGAAAAAGGCGTTAAACCGCACGCCGTTGTCACAAAAGGTGCTGGTGGAAGTAGAGCGAAACGCAGTGCACTGGTTGCTGGTGGCGGTGCGTTGTCGTTCGGTAAACCCAAAAGAGGCGCACGCGGGTTGGGTGCGCTCAGATTCTCAAATGGCAATTTCCGCCCGTATGCCAGAGCTGCTGGCAGCTTTAAGGCGCAGCGAACATGGTCTAAAGGCGCCACCAAATCTGTGCCGCTAGTGAGCAAAGCGTGGCAGAAGATACACCGCGCAAATCTGGCGGCACAGTTTAAGTGAGAGCCATTGTCGTAGACCCTATGGCAGACTTTTCCACAGCCGACGTGGCCAACGGCTGGGTGGACGGGCTGCGAGCCAACGGTGTGGAAGTGCAGCAATTCAATCTGGGCGAGCGTGTCGTTTACTATCGCAGCGCCACAGTGATAGGCGCAGACGGTGAGACAGCGAAGCCGCCAATGGATTTAGACGACGCACGGCAAGCGGCGACTCTGAATCTGCTGGCAGAGATATATCGCACTGACCCAGATGTGGTGCTGATCGTTCACGGCGCACATGTGTGGCCGCCGCTGATGGCAGAAGTGCGATGCCCAACAGTGTGGGTAATGACAGAATCACCATACGAAGACGAAGCGCAGATATTGACTGTGGCCGCGGCCGCACCCACAGCGGTCCTGGTCAACGACCCGACCAACCAGGGCGTGTTCTCTCAGGTGGCGCCATGCTGGTATGTGCCGCACGCATACCGCCCGACGTTGCACCACCCCGCTGGGCCATCCATTGCGCCAGTCGATGTGTCGTTTGTTGGCTCTGGGTATCCTGAACGCATCGCCACACTGGAGGCTGTCAACTGGGACGGCATAGACCTGGCGCTGGCTGGCTGGTGGGATTTGGATGAAGGCAGCCCACTGGCTGGGCGTGTCCTATCTGAGTGTGTGCCGAACAGTGAAACAGTCGAGTGGTACAGAGGCACCAAAGTGGGTGTCAACATGTACCGCGAGCTGGTCGCCGGCGACAAAGCCAGCACCGCTGCCGGCTGGGCGATGGGCCCCAGAGAAGTAGAGATGGCTGCGTGCGGTCTGTTCTTTCTGCGTGCACCGCGCCCAGAGTCTGACGACGTTCTAGGGTTTCTGCCATCGTTCAGCGACCCACGAGAACTAGAGGAGCTGATTAGGTGGTGGCTGCCACGCGATGCGCAGCGAGCAGAGCTCGCAGAGCGTGCGCGTGCAGCGGTCGCTGATCGCACGTTTGACAGTCATGCCGCACGGTTACTGGCGCGTCTGGCTCAATAATGGTGCATGTCTAAGACCGCCAACAATCGGGAGTTATTCTCATGGCAGCATTTCATGGCCGCAACGGCCGCATTCTGGTAGATGTAGCTGCTACAGCAGCCGCAGAAGGCGCGGCAACCGCTGAGCCCATCCCACTTCTCGCAGACTTCTCTGTGGAGCAGGCACGCGACCGCGCAGAAGTCACCGCATTCGGTGACAGTACGAAAACCTACGTCGCCGGCCTGAGTGACGCTTCTGGCTCTGTGAATGGTTTTCTGAGCGATGATTCGCTAAATATTTTCACCGTGGCAGATGGAACCAGCCGCAGCTTCTACCTGTATGTCGATTACGACAACAACCCAGCCCCAGTCGGGTCATCTGGTGCAGGCTACTGGTATGGCCTCGCCACATTCGATGTGTCAGCCACAGGTGGCGTTGGTGACGCAGCCAAAGTTGCAATCAACTGGAGCGCTGCAACGTCCATCACGCGTCTATAAACCTGGGGAGGTTTCAACATGGGCACATTTGCAGTGAAGACACCAGACGGCGAAGTGCGTCTAGTTGATCTGTCGTTTAACGAATTGGCAGACCTCGAGGCCGCATCTAAACAGCGATGGCCAGTGCTACTCAGTAGCCCAGCCATTACTGCGCAATCTGCGCAAGCCGTCTACGAAGCAGCATGCAAAAAGGTTGACGTAGAACCAGAGGAGTTAACACCAGCCCGTCTGATAACAGATGACATCTTTTACGAAGTGGAAGATGACAAGCCAACACTCTACGAAGATGGAGGATTACCAGACCCAAAAGCGGAGGGCGAGACACAGACGGCTGGGTGATTTTCGCGCTGAGACAATGGGGCTGGCCACCAGATGTGACATTAAGACAGTCGCTGCGAAACATGCAGCTCCTAAGCGAAGCAGGCAGCTAAATGGGACTGAGTGAAAAACTAGAGCTGATTATCAGCGCAGACACCAAAGGCGCCATCGCTGGTCTTAACTCTGTTGGCGCAGCCGCTGGTGACGTTGGCAAACAGTCATCGAAGCTAGACAAGGCTGGCGTATCCATGACGCGGATGGGCGCCGCTGCTGTGGCTGGCGCCGCTGTGGCTGGCGCTGGACTTTACAGCCTCGCTAGTTCTGCTAGTGCTTACGGCGAACAGGTCTCCAGGGCGTCTAAGACCTTTGGCGATGATGCAGTGCCAGCGTTAGAGGAGTTCGCAAGCGCTGCCGCTGAAACGGCTGGCATATCTAAGACGCTTGGGCTCCAGACCGCAAACGAGTTTGCCGCACTTGGCAAGGCCGCAGGATTAAGCGGTGACGATTTGGTGGACTTTTCCACAGACATGGTGCAGAGCGCTGGCGACATGGCCAGCTTTGTGGACATTCCAGTGGAAGAGGCCATAACCGTTATCGGTTCCGCTATGCGCGGTGAGTCTGAACCTATAGCCAAGTATGGCGTGGACATGAAAGAGGCAGCGTTACAAGCAGAGGCTGTGCGTATAGGGCTGGTGAGCACTGAGGGCCCACTATCTGAGCAGAATAAACGTCTAGCGCGTAACTCCATTCTCCTGGAGGAGGGCAAAGCGTGGGCTGGTGACTTCGTAGACACGTCAGATGGTTTGGGGAATAGTCAGAAGCGGTTGGCGGCAGAGTTCGACAATGTGAAAGTGGCGTTAGGCGATGGCGTCCTACCCTTTGCGGAGGCTGGCATAGGGATAGTTGGTGGACTGGCTGAAAAGTTCTCAGACTTAGGACCAGACGCTCAGGGTGTGATTGGCAAGTTTGCAGCCATGGCCACTGTTGGTGTCGGGCTACTTGGCACCATGTCTTTCATTGGCGGTCAAGCTATCAAAATGGGCGACCGATTCAGACCTATGGGTGCTGACGGCAAAAGAGCGTTCAGCAAAATAGGCAAGGGTGCTGTGGGCGCATCTGCGGCGATAGGCGCAGCGGGTGTGGCGTATGCCATTTACGAAATTGGGCGAGCGATTGAATCAGCGACAGAGGACACACTTGGATTTAGCACCGCGTTAAGTGACGCAGCCGCTGCTGGTGCAGCGGATGACTATGACGCTTTGGCTGTGTCGCTGGGCGAAGCGGCAGAGTCCACAGAGGGATTGTTTGACAAAGTGGGCGACGCGATCACGCTTAACAGCGGTTACAAAGTATCTATAAATGACACAGTGATTGAGCTCGACGCTTTAGGGCAGGCGTTAGGCAAAGCGGCAGACGAAGACCCAGAAGGTTATAGAGCGTGGGTCGCAGCATTTGAGGACGGCAAGTTTGCTATTGAGGGCATGGGGCCAAACACTGAAGAGGTAGCAAACTCGCTGTCCAAATTGGATGGCATTGTGGCGCCACACGCCAAGTCATTGAAATCACAAGCCACAGCAGCGCAGGCCAGCGCAGAAGCTGAAAGCGATCTAAGCGCAGCAATGGATGACGTGGGCGCCAGCACCGACGATGCGTCGGGTGCGCTAGACGCATACAGCGACGCGCTGACCGCCACACTGGACCCACTGTTTGGTGCTGTTGACGCCATCCAAGGTGTGCATGATGCGCAGATAGACACGATGGAATCGCAAGCCGAAATCAACAAATTGCAATCTGAGGGCAAGCAAGGCACAGAGGAATATGCAGAGGCTGTGCGGAAATTAGAGGACGCAGACAGAGCGCAAGTGGACGCAGCCTACGACCAGGAAAAGGCGTTTATAAATCTGAAAAAGGCTGTGGCTGATGGCGGCGCTTCTGTAGAGGACGCCACCACGATGCTGGATGCGTGGGTGGATTCTGGCGCCATTACAGTTGACCAGGCGCGAAGTGTCACAGATGAGTTTGGGAATGTATCGGCGGCCGCCGACATAACAGGCTCAAAAAAGCCAGTGGTCACAGTGGGCATTAAGCCAGAATCTTTCTGGTCTGGTGCTGGCGAAGTGGACCGCAAAGGGTTTGATGGCAAAGGTGTGGCCGTTGGCGCAGACGCTGCTGACTGGTGGTCACAGTCCAGAACTATTGACGGCTGGCAATTCCGAAAAAAGCAAATAACCATCTCATACAACCAGGCCGACCTGAACCGATTCAGGGCCGCTGGCGAGTTGCATGGCGGCGCAGCCGCGACCAGTCCGAACAATTCGTACATCGTTGGCGATCAGGGGCCAGAGCTGTTCACACCAGGCCCTGGTGGCGGCTCAGTGACACCCAACCACATGCTGGGCAATTACACAGCCGGCGGTGGTGGTGGTGGCTCTGTGGTCAACGTGAATGTCACAGCGGGCATCGCCACCAACCCAGCCGAAACTGGGCGCGCTGTAGTAGACGCACTGCGAGCATACGAACGCAGCAACGGCAAACACTGGCGCAACTGATGGCATGGCCAACTGTTTCCCTAGCGATAGGCACAGCATCCGCGTCTGACGCGTTTGTGCTCGACGACGCCACACAGGGCAAGCTGGACACTGGCGGCGAGTTGGGTGATTCGCTGGGCTATGTGTGGGCAGACATCTCTGCCACGATGCGAGCCACAGACGGGTTGACCATCAACCGTGGCAGCACCCGCAACCAGGGCCCATATTTTCGTTACGAAGCTGGCAGTCTCACAGTGTCACTGGATAACCGTGACGGCGATCTGGACCCATTCAATCTGTCTGGCACCCATGTTTCTGCTGGTGTCACCCAGCTACGGCCTGGGCTGCCAATCAGAGCACAAGCCGCATACAACGGCACAACGTGGACACTGTTTGTGGGGTATGTGTCTGAGTGGACAGTGACGTATCCGCAAGCCGGCATAGATTCTGTGGTGCAAGTGGTCGCCACTGACGCTGTGGGCGTACTGAACGACGCAGACGGGTTGGCGCAACCATCACAAGGTGGCGGCGAGAATGTTGGCACCAGGGTGGGGCGCATACTTGACAATATCGGCTGGGACGGTAGCGCCAGAGAAATAGACACAGCGACGTTGGACACACTGAAAGATACCCAACTGGCGCAGGCTGCGTGGGCAGAGATGCTGGTCACATCGGACAGTGTGAACGGTTATCTGTTTGTGGACTGTGACGGCTCTGTGGTTTGGCAACCCAAAAACCAGTTTCCGCGGGCTGCTGACATGGACGTTGGCATTGGTGGCATCAGTACAGCCACAGTGGAAGTGTCCAACGACGCGACGCAGCTTTACAATGTCGTGAAACTAGCGCGAGCAGAAGGCGTGGAACAGGGTGGCCGCGATGAGACAAGCATCGCGCTCTACGGGCTGCGCGGATACTCGCGCAGCGATCTGGTGGTTAACACAGAATCACAAGTGCAGAGCTCTATGGGTTACATATTGTCTCAATACAGAGACATGGTGTTGCGTGTCGAAGGGTTCACGATTCGGCCCACAGATTCGTGGTCAAATGACCACTGGCAAAAGCTATTTGAGACTGACATGACTCGCCGCATTTCTGCTGTGTTCACCACCACAGACGGCCGCACCATTACCCGCGAAGGGCTGGTGCGTGGGCTCACGCTGTCTGTGCATCCAATGCAGTGGAGTTGGAACATATCGACAACCCAGGCGCCAGAGGCGTTGGGCACGTTTACATTGGACCACGCAGCGCTGGGGTTATTGGACACTGGCACGCTGGCCGCATTCTAAATTAGGAGAATCTAATGGCATCACAATTCAAGACATTCACAGCAGGGTCTGTGCTCACAGCATCAGAAGTGAACAGCTATCTGATGGGGCAATCAGTGATCGTCTGCGATTCGTCGTCTGACTATCCTGGCAGCCCAGTTGAGGGCATGGTCATTTTTGACAAAGCACTAGACCGCGGTCTGTTCTATACGGGCACCGCTTGGCTGCCGGCGTTCGGGTCGATGCCTGGAGTCAAAGCGAACCTATCAACGGCCCAGTCGACAGCGAACGGAGCAGATGAGCCAATCGAATTGGACGGTGCCGACGATTGGGACACTGACGCATTTCACGACCCTGCGAGCAACAACACAAGGCTGACGATCCCTGCAGGGTTGGGTGGTCGATATATGGTTGTTGGCAAAGTATCGTGGGCGACCGATTCAAATGAGCGGCGCATCGCTCGGATCAAAGTGAATGACACAACATCGCACGGTTACGCGACGTCTAGCGCTGCGACAGGGACTCATGGTGTTATCACGACGACTGAACTAGAACTGGTTGCCACTGATTATATTGAGCTGGTGTCGCAGCAGAACAGCGGCGGTGCGTTGAATGTGACTGGTGCTGATTTGTCGATACGCTGGGTGAGTAGCTGACTCTGATGGAGTTCGCGCCGGTCATAGATGTCATCACAGCGTTGGGTGTGATTGTCGCGTTGATGGTTGGTGTGCTCGCACTACTTCAGGCGCCGCCAATTAAACGGCTGTTGCACCGCACATTTCGCGATCCATTCCACAAGAGTGTGCGCGGTGCTGTGGATGACTCCAAATTGGCTACAGCGTTTGATGAACTAGACACATACACCCGCTATCACCTGGGCCCCAATGGGACAGCGCCAGCGCTGTTCTCTCGTGTTATGGCTGTGGAGTGGGCGAGTGAAAACCAGCAGGAAAAGCAGCGGCTGTTTCTAGACGAAGTGGACGCAGCAATCATGGAGGCCGACACAGACCAGCGCACCATCTTTGTGAATCGCCCATGCTGCGAGATATTCGGCGCAGAAGACTGGGAGCTGACAGGCCCCAACAGGTTTGATGAACCAGGACGCGGCTGGGAAAAGTTCATACACCCAGATGACCTGCCACAACTGAATGACAAATACGACGCAGCCCACACTGCCGGCGCTAAAGCAGAGTGGGAAGGCATTCGAGTCATCAACAGTGACGGCTCGCTGCGCTGCACATTTAACAGTGCCGCGTATCCAGTTAAAGCTGCCGATGGCCGCATGGTTGGATATATCGGTGTGTTAACAGTGGTCGAAGATTTTCGTGGTGATAAGACGCCACCCAAACAGGAGGACAGTTAAATGACTGCAATCGCAGGCAACGGTTACACAATGGTCCCGCGTGGTGACTGGGGTGCCAGACACAGCCCTGGTGGCAGGTCGATGCGCCGCCCAGTTTCCAACGTCTACATTCACCACACAGTGGTGGCGCCATCGGGGCCAGAGGGTTATGACAGCGATTTGGACACATCCGACGACCCATGCGGCGACATGCGCAAACTTGAAACGATTCTTAACGCCAGAGGATTAGCACCAGGCTACAGCTACGCCATTCACCCCAGTGGCGTGGTTCTCGAGGGCGCTGGCAAGCGGCGTGGAGCTCACACTGGTGGACACAACAGCGACGGCTACGGCATAGCGTTCATGGGCAACTACGACAACCACCAGCCGACGCTGGCGCAACTGGTCGCAGCAGCTCGCACAGTGAACCTGTTACGCATGGATGGTTCGCTGGTGCGTGATCTGCCAGCGGTCAACATTGTGGGCCATCGCGACACCAAAGCAACAGCGTGTCCTGGAGCGAACCTGTACCCGCTGTTGAAGTGGATCAGATGGTTTGCGCATGTCGGCACATGAACACCCACCACGGCCACTGGTGTGGCTGTCCTTAATGTTGTGGGCGTGAACAAAGTGACAACCCTCTGGAACCGTGAGCCCGTGGCAATCGTGGCAGCAGTGCAAGCATTGCTTGCTGTGGCTGTCGGGTTTGGGCTGGCTTTGGACGCAGAGCAGGTGGCGCTCATTCTCGCCGCTGTTGCTGCCGTGTTAGGGCTGCTCACTCGCTCGCGGGTTTCGTCGCCAGCGACTGTCGCAGGGTCTGAACCACCCACCTATCCAGGCGGCGAAACACCGTGATATTTGACGACAACGGCAAAGTGGTGGACCGCGCCGCGCTGCGTTCTGTTGGCGTTCGGCCGGCTGGATTCACAGCGCCGCGCAAGTGGCTCCACAACGGTGACAAGAATCGCAGCACAGAAGTGATTGACGACGACACAGGGCGAGTAATGGCCCACTCGACAGAACACCGCGGCAGTGACCGCGTCGATGCAAACGTATTCCCGCAACCCGCTACCGCTGGCGCGGGCGCTAAACAATAGGAGCACACACCGCTATGGCATGGCACGCAACAGGCAGTTATGTAAACGGGCAGTTTTTGGAAGACGCACTCAGCAACACTGTGGCGTTTGATCTGGTTCAGGCCGGCACCACCACGCTGGAAGTGCGCATGTTCGATGAGACGATTGCATCGCAGGACCCCGACGCGTCAGAAACGTATGGCTCTGGCGCTTATGTGGTTGGCGATGAAGTGGCTGACTCTGGCGATTATGTGGCGGCGACTCCGCTGACTTTGACTGGCACCACGCTTACATCTGCGTCTGGCAACCTCATTTTTGATGAGTCAGACCTGACTATGGCGTGGACTGGTGTGACATGGGCTGATGGTGCTGCACCCATCGGCTGTATCGTGTCCGATTCTGCGCTCAGTGATCGCGTGTTGTGTGCGATCAAGTTTGGCGCTGCTGACATTCCAGTCAGCTCTGGCACTTTCACCATCACATGGGACGCATCGCTAGGCATCTTTTATGCCGACTATCGCACTGACGTTTAAGCACTAGCCCCTGACCCTAAAAGGGGGGTGCACAAATGGCAGATTACAATCCGAGCCAAGCTGCCAGTCATGGACACACTTATGGTGTTGGCTCGCAGTGGCGTGTGTCAGATAGCTGGGTGTGGTTTCGCTCGCACACAGCCAACAATTATCGGTCTGTTGCTGGGTTTCGTTTCGACATTCCAGACTCAGTGGACCCAGCGACAGTTACTGGCTGCACACTAAAGGTCAACGCGGCGAACGCCGGCAGCGGTTTTGAGACACTGATTACCGCTGTACCGCGAGCCACTGACTTCGCGAACACCAGCACCAACAGACCAAATGATGTGTGGAGCACCACGCACGGCACTGTGGCATTCGATTCACTGTCTGGGCCAGCGGTAAACGATGAGTTTACGTCAGACGATTTTTCATCTGTCATGGAGTCATGCCTGGACGCCACCACAGCATCTGGCGGCTACTACGAAATCGCGGTGCTGGTAGAAGCCACTGGCGCTGCCACCACATATGCAAACCAGATTCAGGGCGATGTAACCAGCCCAACATATCCAATCGTGTTGTCTCTGGAGATAACAGCCGGCGCTGGTGTCACAACGACAGCGCCAGTGGTAACACTCACTGTGCCGGCTGTGACTGTCGCCACCACATTCGATGCGGACGTTACGACCACAGCCGCATCAGTGACAGCTACTGCGCAGGCGTCTGGCTCTGGGCCATCCGCTGTGGTGACAGCAGCGCCGACAGTTTCTGCAACATGTGGGACAGTGCAAATATCGACAGACAATCTGGTGGCGAACGACTCCACTAACAGCATCCACTGGCGCAGTTACACCATCTGGTGGCCGACAACAGCAGCACCCGCTGGTGGCCACCCTGTTGTGGCGTATGTCCATGGCGGACGCTGGCAAGCTGGTGGCCGCACACCCAGCAGCTCAGATGAAAACTATCTAGACCCGGACTGGCGTGACGCTTGCCTAGACGCTGGGCTGGCGGTCATGTCGATTGACTATCGTTTGACAGCGCAAGACGCGGTGCTGCAAACGCAGGTGCGGACCACGCAGCCGCTGCCGATTAAAGATGTGAAAACGGCGATCCTGCATTTGCAGAACGCTGCGAGCTCTGCCACCACTGGCGATGACACACTGCCGCTGAACGGCGAAACAATGGTTATCGCTGGTCACTCTGCTGGCGCCCATCTGGCGTTGTGGACTGTGGCGACCACAGACGACACAGCCGCCTATCTGACTGGCCGCGAAAACGCCGCGACTCTGGGCACATGGGGCGATGGCCGCAACGGCTACCAGGCCACCAGTTGGTCAGCCACATATCAGTACACATATGAGTACACGTTTGCTCCATGGGGTGACGGTGTGGTGGCGAGTGGCGGCACAGCACCAGACGACGCTAACAACACCCACACAGAAATAACGCCGATGGCTGGAGCGTTTCTCTACGCACCCATCTGGGATATTTGGGGAGCACAAACATGGTCCTCTGATTCTGTGGTGGACACAGCGAACATTTGGGCTGTGCGAACCATCTACGGGCTGCACGCCAGCGCATTAGGTGGCGGCACTAATCCGCTGACAGTGGAAGGCCAACGCTACGAAGGTGACATAGAAGACTACATACAAGCCACAGCCACAGAGACTGTCCCTGGCACATACGATTCCACGCACTACAACACGCGGCTATCCACCACTGCACGCACGCTGCCAGCGTTGGGTGTCGCATACTCAGATGACGACTTGCTGATAGGTCCAGTGGCTGGGTTCACACCCATGTCTGCGTTCTACACTGCGCAGGGCGCCGACGTTGGCACCACACAAACGATGAGCTCTGCCGGCGAAGTGGTGCTATCCGCTGGCGAAGTAGAGAAGACTGGTTTGACTGCCATCAAACTGCCGTCTGGGACAGACCACCCAGACGTTCTGTTTGATAGTTCACCAGCAGACTTTTTGACATGGCGCGCAGCGGTGCTTGCTACTGACGGCGCAGCTACGACTGTGGCGCCACTGGTCGCTGTCACAGTGCCGGCACCAGCTATCAGCTACGACGCTGGCGTGACAGTTTCTGCTGCGTCTGTCACTGTCGCTGGTGGAGTCGCTGCCGGCGGTGTGCTGGTCAACGCCACTGCTGCGTCTGTGAGTGTCGCTCCTGGTGCGTCTGCTGGTAGCACCACAGGCGAGGAGACAGAGCCAGCATCAGTGTTGACGACGTTCACACCTGGCGCCGCCACAGTGTCTGTGGACGCCATGACGACAACCACGGCGCCAGTGGCTTCTCTCACAGCCGGCACTGTCGGCATCACAGCAGACGCAGACCTGACGACCACAGCGCCATCAGCCACAGTCACCGTGCCGGCCGCAGTTGTTACTTACACTGGCGCAGCCACCACCACAGCAGCCGCTACCACAGTCGGATGTGGGACAGCCACAGTAACTGTCGGCGCAGACATCACACTGACCGCCGCGGCTGTCACTCTGGCACCAGGAACGACCAGCACAGAAGTGTCTGGTGGCGCAACAGTCACAGCCATAGCGGTCAGTGTCGCTGCTGGAGTGTCCACTGGCACTGGCACTGGTTCAGCAGCAGCCGACGCTGTACCAGTCACAGTGGGTGCCGGCACTGTCGCAATCACCACAACACGCGACGTAACGACCACAGCGCCAGCGGTCACAGTTGGTGCTGGCACAGTCACAGCTTCTGCTGGCGGCGACGTAGACGCCACAGCAGTGGCCACCACAGTCACTGTGCCAACTCCAGGCGTGCAAATCTCTGGTGGCAGCGAAGCCACACCAGCAGCCACAGTCCTATCCATCGGCGCTGGCACTGTCACCATCACTGTGGACGCCAATGTGGTGCTCGCAGCGGCTGTCCTGGTGGCACGCTGTGGCTCTGTTGGCGTGTCCACTGGTGGAACTGCGCTACGCATCCGCAACACGAAACGCCGCCCAGATTACAGCCACACTGGTAGACGGCCAGATTGGTCACACACCCAACGAAGGGACTCCACATAATGATTCGCATTGCAGCAACAGCCGGCGAGAAACCAGAACCGCTGGCGCACACATGGGCTGACGCTGACGGCACAGTCATAGACCTAAGCGGCTACTCGCACACCGCAGAATGGGTCAACTCAGAGGCAGCCACATCTGGCACTGTTGGCGGCACTGTTGGTGGCGTCACTGGCGTGTCCACTGTGACACTGCCAGAGGCCGCTCTAGCGTCGTCTGGTGTATGTCGGGTGGATTTGTGGGTGGGTAACGGCGTGCAGCGTTATGGCGCCAAATACATGCTGCTGATAGCAGCGGCAGCGGCAACAGCGCCAGCTATCTGAGCGAGTTCACCCCGCCCAATCTCCTCCCCGGGCGGGGCAGTGGGTGGTCCTCTGGTGGCTGTGGTCCCTCGCCCATCACAACGCCAGAGGATTGCTCCATTTTCAAGAATCCGCAGTTTTGTCACTGCGCAGTGGTAGACCTATGCCATGCAACCCAAACCAATCCAACTAATCAACACCCACTGCCCGAACGAACACGGCGACACATACGAAGTGCGAGACATGGCAACAGGGCGCCAGCTCGCCATCTCTCAACGCACCCGCTTGTGGGGCTCTGGCCGTGGTGAACCTCGAGGCGGTGTGCGCTGGGTCACCAGTGTCGATGGCTCTAATTGGAACGCTGCGAAGACGCGCAAAGAATCAGTTGCAAAGTTTCTGGACACATACACAGAGCCAGAGCCAGAGCTGCATTCAGCTTTTGGTATCGCAGAGCCGGCGCCGATCATCGCTGAACAACGCGACCCAGACCGCTGTGTGACATGCGATGGTTTGATAAACCACGATGACTACCCGCACGGCGAACTAGACGCACCACAGTGCGCAGACTGTTGCGCCGACTGCACCAGGGTGCGCGCGGCAATGGCCAAAGACATGGCCACAGCCACAGTTATGGCAGAGCTCGCAGCGACAACATCGCAGCCAGAAACTGGCAGTGCACCAGCCACCATGAAAGACGACAACGGCCACACCGCATACGGTGACGATGATTACCCAATTGAGTGCATCGACTGGCGCCCAGATGACACTTGCCGCGGTCTAGTGGAATGGCACAACCCAGGCCACGGCTACGCAGTGTTTTCGCGATGCAGCAAGCACCAGGACGCACGACTCAAAAGAGAAGACGAAACGCGGCGCCGATACCCAGAGCAACAGCCGTCAGACTTTGACTCTGCCTATGCCGGCGAGGAGTGGTGACCATGAAAGACGACGCCATAGCATGGGCGGTTCTCGCCTGTTTCACACTCGTGTTTGTCATCAAATGGTGGCCACTATGAAACGCCGCCTAGCACTAGCAGCCATCGCTGCCATCACAGTCACAGCTTGCACGCCGCTCCAGATAGCGGCGTTTCATGCGTCCACCCCAGAAGTGCAGCAGCAGTGGCTGGCAGACCTAGCGCACGCCAACGCAGTGCAGCAATGGGGTGAAGCAGTCAACGCCAATGCGGCAGCCGCCTCGCGCGGCGACTGCTACAGCGCACTGAGCTACTTCTCTGGCAGTCACAGCACAGCGCGGCGAGTCATACACCGCGAGTCGCGCAACAACCCAGCAGCCCAGAACACCAGCTCCAGTGCGGCTGGGTGCTGGCAGTTGCTCGCCATACATGACTGGCGTTACGCCGCTGTTGGCTGTAGCGCAACACAGAAGTATCAGGCTGTGTGCAACACCAAAGCCGCAGACCATCTCTACCGTGCCGCGGGTTGGTCCCCGTGGGGGTTCTGATGACCGCAGCGCGTTACATCATTGGCGATGTCTTCGATGTTATGAGTGGGCTACCAGATAACAGCGTGGACCTGGTGCTGACATCTCCACCATTTCTGGCATTGCGTTCATATCTTCCAGACGACCACCCGAACAAAGACAAAGAAATTGGCTCAGAAACGACGCCGGCAGAGTTTATTGACACGCTGCTAGCGCTGACCGCTGAGTGGGAACGGCTGCTGGCGCCGCACGGTTCTATCTGTGTGGAGTTGGGTGACACATACAGCAGCAGTGGTGGGATAACAGACACCCGCGACAGCACATCTGGCGGCAATGACTTAGCACCCAGAGCTGGGCGTGGTGGCGGCGAAGGCTGGCCGCTTGCTAAATCGTTGGCTGGCATTCCGCACCTTTACCATCTGTCACTGGCGTATGGTCGCAACATTCTCACTGGTGAACCGTCACCAGCCGGCATGTGGCGTGTGCGTAACGTGGTGGCATGGGTGCGACCCAACCCACCAGTGGGTGCGCTTGGCGATAAGTTCCGCCCAGCGACCAGCTACCTAACCATCGCAGCCAAAGCATCAGACCGCTGGTTTGATCTGGACGCAGTGCGCGGCGAAATGCCGGCAGAACAGCACTCTGGTTTCATCCACAAACCCAATGGGAGAACAGACCGTAACGACTGGGGCCGCGAACGCTCACCAGTCACTGCTGGACCGCCACCACTCGACTGGTGGCAGATAAACCCGAAGCCATACAAAGGTTCTCATTACGCCACATTCCCAGCAGAGCTGTGTCAGAAGCCGATCCAAACAATGTGTCCGCGTGAAGTGTGCGAACAGTGTGGCGAACCGCGGCGCCGCATCTCAGAAGTGGAAGGTCTGGGCGGCGCCAACTTTCTAAAGGACCGCGACAGAGCCACAGGCCTGGTGGGTGCACGCAAACCCATGCCGACGATCACACGCACCACAACAGGGTGGACTGAGTGCGGATGCGACACACCCACATACCGCGCTGGCGTAGTTCTGGACCCATTCGCCGGCTCTGGCACAGCGCTCGCAGTCGCAACAGGTTACGGCCGTGACGCCATCGGCATAGACGTAGACGAACGCAACGCAGACTTAGCAGCAGAGCGTGTTGGCATGTTTCTCACCACAGAACAGGCGCCAGCGTGAGCTCAGAAGACTGGCGGCTGCAAGCACTGTGCCGCGGCGAAGACACTGACGCATACTTCTCACGCAGCCGCGGCAACCAATCCACGAAGGTGGCAGCCATGTGCGCCGCATGTCCAGTGATCCAGCCATGTCGCACACATGGCATCGCATTCGAGTTCTACGGCGTGTGGGGTGGCATGACTGTCACTGCACGCAAAGCTGAACGCCGGCGGCTAGGCATCACACTCGAAACACCTGGCGAACACTTTGACTGGGGTGGCTCGCTGCCCACAGAACAGGTGCCAGCATGAGCTCAGACTGGCGGCTGCAAGCACTGTGCCGCGGCACTGTCACAGAGATGTACTACCCGACTGGGCACAGCCACCACGCCAACCAGGTTCTCGCACTCTGCCGAACATGCCCAGTGATAGAACCGTGCCGCGAACACGGCGTAACCCATGAGCTCTACGGCGTCTGGGGTGGCACCACAGGCCACCAACGCAAACAGGAACGACGCAGGCGTGGCATCACACTCGCCACACCAGGACAGACACCAGCCACCCACCACCCAGAAAGAACAGACATGCCCAACCCACCAGCCACCCCAGTCACACTATGAACTGGGCAGCGTTCGCACTAGCAGCAGCCGCTGTTGTTGTCGCATGGTCCCGCGGTTACGACGCCGGCCGCAGACAAGCATGGCACCACGCCAGACAGATGATGGCAGCAGAAGGACGGCTACCACTCTGGGGTGACCAACGCACCGCTGGCAGCAGAGCCACAAAACGCGGTTCAGAGCGTGCACGACGCAACCACCCAGCCGGCCGCGGCGAACATTGGCAGTGAATGCGCCCAGACCTGAAATGGCAGACAGAAGCAGCTTGCAGAGGCATGGAGACAGCGCTTTTCTTTCCAGCTCCAGGGCAGATAGTCCCAGCCGAAGTGACAGCAGTGTGCGCCACATGCCCAGTGCGCGCACAATGCTCCACACACGCAGTCCGATTTGGCGAGTACGGCTATTGGGGTGGCTCCAGCTCGCAGCAGCGCAGACGGGTGCGCAGCCGGCACACCATCACAGCCACACGGCTGACAGTGCAGACAGCGATCACCAACCCAGACTTATCCACCAAACCAGCCGAAGTGCGCAGACGCGCCAACAGGCGCCGCAACGCAGAGCAAACAGACAGACGCCAAAACGGCGACAGCGAAACACGGTGACCCAGTGACCAATCCCAGCAAACAGAAAGGCGACCGCGGTGAGCGTGCAGTGGTCGCATGGCTGTCCACGTTTCGCGGGTTTCTCGCAGAGCGCGTCAAAGCTGGCAGAGCGATAGACGGCGGAGACATCGTGTGGCCAGACTCGCCATGGCTGCTAGATGTGAAAGACCAGCGGCGCTGGATGGTGCCGGCATGGTTCGCAGAAGTAGAAGACGAAGCCACCCAGCAAGATTTGCAGCCGCTGCTGATACTGAAACGACCAGGGCAGACAGACCCAGGGCGATGGCTTGCCATCGTCCGACTGGAAGACCTCGAGCTGTAACCCAACCCACAGAAAGACACACCTAAACCCATGCCTATAGACCCAGAACTGTTTAGAACCACCCACTACAAAGCGCGCAGATACATCGACCTGCAACCAGCGTGCGACATCGCAGACCCAACAGGCGCCAAAGAGAAACTGATTAACGTCACCACTCTGGCAAAAGCCATCGGCTCGCAATCCTTTTGGGGGCGTGTCGGCAACACATCGGCGCCACTGGACGCTGTGCGAACAGCGGACTACGCCAGAGACAACTGGGAACTACTCAGCGACATGCGCTCTGATGAACGCCACGAAATGCTTGCACTGTCCGCTGGCCGCGATCTTGCGCGGGCAGCCAGCCGCGGGACAGCAGTGCACGCCATGATTGAATCGCTACTAGGTGGAGCTCCACCCATGCTGCTGGAAGACGAAGCGGCAGAGTATCTGAAAGTGGCAGAAGATGTGGCCGCAGACTTCGCTGACCAGGTGACAGTGCAAGAGTTCGTTGCATTCAACCGCTCGCAGAGCCACACACCGTATGGCGGCACTGGTGACGCCATGGGCGCCAACCTGATAATCGACTGGAAGACACGCGGACCGCGAGCCAAACACGGCGCATATGAGAAGGAAGTGGCGCAGTTGGGTTTGCTGTCACTGTGCGGCTACTACTTCGCAGAAGACGCAGACGGTGCACCGCACCGCGTGCAGATGCCAGTTGCACCAGAGCTGATGGTGGTCAGCATCAAACCAGACAGTTACGAAGTGTTCCCAGTGGACCTGCACGGCGCCCGCGCCGCGGCAGAAGCAGCCATAGAAACATATGAAACGAAACGCAACGGTGAACGCGTTGGCCGCGCCGCTGTCGGCGCATCCACACTGGTACCAGTGGTTCGTGAGACTGTGCCAGTGGCGACCATCATGGACGCCAAACCAGCGGCATCTGCCGGCGCTGGCGCCGCTGCTGTCAGTGTCACAGTTGACCCACCATCAGCCGACAGTCTCGCATGGTTCATGGGCCGATACGACGCAGCACTAGCAGCCGGCGCCACCAGAAAAGAAATGGCAGCAGCATGGCCGCACGGTGTGGCAGGCCCAAAGAACGCAGACCAGTGGAGTGGCGCAGACTACGCGTCAGCGGTGCGCGCATTGGAAACGGTAGAAGCAGTGCACCAAATGCCATTTGAGACTCCAGACCCAGCCACACCACCAGTCGAACCGCGCAACCCGTGGCCGATTACACCCACCACCACACCGATGCCACTGCACAACCCAGAAGACAGCGGCACCATCACAGCAGACGCAGCAGAAGTGGACGCACTCAGACACCACTACAACACAGACCTAAACGACGGGATAAGAGACACACTGACCCGCTGGCAGACAGAAGCCAATCAGGCTGGGCGCCCATGGCACATGGGCAAACAACCAGTTGGCCAGCGGCGCTTCTCAGTGGCACGCGCAGCCATAACTGTCGCATCGCAAACACTCGACGATGAGATTGCCCGCGGCTGGGTCGCCCTGGTGCTAGGCGAAGTGGCCATAGACGGCCACGGCGTTGGCCCACTTCTAGGGTCACTCACCATCTCAGAAGCAGACCGACTGACAGAGCTCGCAGCGCTGCCCACATACGCGGCAGCAATCGCAGCAGCCGCTGCCGACGCATGAACAGTCCAACGCAGCTACCGCTGGAACTGTCGCACAAGCTCACACCGACGGGCTACCGCCTAGAAGAACGCTCAACGCGACGTAACACCAACTATCTAATCGCTGTGCGCGAACACGGCGACCCATCTGCCGGCATCGCATCCATTCATATCGCTGTGCTCACAGATGGCGATGACCGTCTGCCGCTTATCGACACATATCACCGCGACGCCGAAGCATGAACAGCCACGGCAACAACGCCATGAACGCTGCCGCAGCCGCCAAAGACGCTGCGCTAAACGATCACCCAAAACAGAAAGACAACACAATGCCAATAGAGATACCAGACACATCAACAGGCGAAGGTCACCCAGTGGTCAACGCCAGAGCCATAGGTCAAACATTCACTGGCTACCTGTGTGGCGAACCGCTCACCAGAGGCCGCCAAGGTCCAGACGGTGACCCAGTGCTAAAGCCAAACGGGCAGCCAGCCAAAGAGCTGGTTGTGACACTCATCGCCGGCCCAGGCTCCACCATGGTCACAGGCACAGTCGCGACACCCACACCGATAACAGCCGGCGAAACAGTGCGACTCATTCTGCGTGGTGGCGGTTTCGCTGAGTGGATCACAGCCAAGAGTGCCGGCCCCAAACCGCTGCAAGTGGGCGACTGTGTAACCATGAACTGTGACCGGGCGGTGATATACACCACAGGCGGATCACCTAAGACTGTGACCACGCCAGCAGAAGTGGACGCAGCACCACGCGGCACACAGATAGGGCACTACTCCAGCATCACAATTGAGCGCTCAACAGATGACGCCATGACGCTGGCCGCTGAGAATGCGTACCGCGCTTCTGCCGCCATCACACTGGAATCAGACGCAGACGTAGAAGCGTTCTAGCAGCGCAGTGACTGCGCCCATGCCCAACCACATCACACCATCGGCGGCAGCGTTGCAATACGCTGCCGCCGGCTGGCGTGTCATACCCATCAAACCTGGCGCCAAATATCCGCAACTCCCGAAGTGGCAGAAAGTGGCGACCACAGACCACGCAGTAATCACAGCATGGTACGCAGGCCTATACCGCGGGCACGGCGTTGGCATCGCCACAGGCGCAGAGTCTGGCGTGTTCGCTTTAGACGTAGACGACATGGCAGTGCTCGCAGAACTAGAAGCACAACATGGCACACTGCCAGACACAGCCACAACGGTCACAGGCAGTGGTGGACGCCACCACCTATTCATCTACCCGACAGACGGCAGAGAAGTCACCAACGCCAACCAGCTCCCAGCCGGCATAGATGTCCGCGGTGACGGCGGTCAGATAGTAGCGCCACCCACCATCCACCCAAACGGCACACCATACGAATGGCTGAACGACTCCAGAACACCATGCGCAGCGCCAGAGTGGCTGCTGGAGCTCACACAAGAACCACCCCGCCCAATACCATTGGCACCAGATAGGACAGCTCTAAACGCCACACACGGCGTGTCGTCTGTAGATGAGTGGTCACAAGCCACAGACTGGGCCGAACTACTAGGCGCCGACGGCTGGCAATACCATCACAGCGACCGCACTGGCGAACGCTACTGGACGCGACCAGGTAAGCCACTCAGAGAAGGACCGTCAGCCACCACAGAACACAAAGGCGACGGCGGTCTAAAAGTGTTCACCAGCTCACTGGCACACTGGGGACTCACAGAAGGTGAGTCATATTCTAAACACGGCTATCTGGCCACAGTGCACCACTCAGGCGACTACAAAGCAGCAGCAGCAGAACTGCGTGCAGACGGATGGGGTGCACAGCAGACAGCCACACAGAGCTCCACACAGCCAGCCACACCAGCCGGCACTGCACCACACCCAGACAGCGGCGAAGACATAGAGCTGCGCCAGCCATGGCCCATCACAAATCTGGCGGCAGTCATCGCAGACGGCTGGCACCCACCAACACCCACCATGCTGCAACGCACAGACGGCATGGCACTCATATACCCAGGCCGATACAACACACTCAGCGGTGAACCTGGTTGCGGCAAAACGTGGGTGGCGCTCTGGTGCATCGCAGAACAAATCAGCGCCGGCCACAACGTTGCAGTGGTCGATTACGAAGACACACCAGGAGCGCTAATAAATCGCCTCACGCTGCTGGGTGTGACCACAGACGACATCGCCAACCATGTCACATATATAGACCCAGCGGCGCCCATCACAAACCGTGGTGCCATCACAGACGCCGGCGAACAGGCGTTGCACCAGCTCGCAGACATCACAGACTTGGCGCTGGTTGTTATTGACTCAGTGGGCGAGTCGCTCGCGGCAGAAGCATTCTCACCCAACGACGATGACGATGTAGCGAGATGGGTGCGCCACCTGCCACGCTCCATCGCACACAACACAGGCGCCGCAGTGTTCGGCCTAGACCATGTGACCAAATCGTTAGAGACACGCGGCCAGTGGGCGATAGGCAGCCAACGCAAACTGGCAGCAGTAGACGGCGCCGCGTACACAATCACAGCCGGCATAGCACCCACCAAAACAGAAGACGGCCGGCTGACTGTACGCACAGCCAAAGACCGCCACGGCACCCACCAGCGCACCCACATAGCCGCAGAGATAGAAGTAAACAACACACTCACAGGCGCAGTCGCAGTCCTAGTGAAACCACCAGAAGACCCGACAGTGACAGGGCACAGCATCTACCAGCAGCGCATCATGCAAGCAGTAGAAGACAACGGCGGCGACATCAGTGGCAAAGAGATGGTCACAGACGTAGACGGCAAAGCCGACCACATACGCGTTGCGCGTGACGAGCTGATTGCCAACGGGCAACTGATAAGGCGACAACGATCAGGTAAAGGTGGCGGCTGGCTGTACTCCATGCCGGCACCACTGTCATATGATCCCAACCAGAAAGACACCAACCAATGAACACCAAACTGAAAATCACACTCGCAGCCACCATCGCTGCGCTCACACTCGCCACAGCGTGCGGTGAGCTCGACGGCATCGGCGCACCACCATCAGATAGCTGGCCAGAGTGGGCTGCTAACAACCCGCTCGCCGGCAGCTACATGGAAGAACTGGGCTACATCACAGGCTCTGCCGCTGGCGTAGACACGCCATCAGAAATGATGCGAGTGTGCGCAGAGCTGGGCAGAGTGTCAGAGCTGATGCTTAAACAGCCCAACAGCCCAGACGGTGAATGGCACAAAGTGGCAGACAATTTCAATCGGTCAGCAGACCACTGCACCGCCGGCGATTTCAACGCTGCCACACCACTGATGACAGCCGGCACCCAACACCTGGACCAGATGAACGCCAACATGGAAACAGTGCTAGACGGCGGCACACCATGAAACCATGCCCGCTCTGTTTCGGCACAGGAGCTCAACCACCAGGAGTGACAGACGCCATGGCAGACCGCAACGAAATAATCCAATGGCTCACCAACGCGTGCGCAGACGCAGACATACCAGTACCCATCAACCACAAACTGATCCCACTACTAGAAGCCATCTCAGACCCAACCATCAGTTACGAACAGAAAGACAACTAACCATGCTCAACAGGATCGGGTCGTTGACGGTCGCCAAAGCAGCCATCTTGGTATTGGCCGCGATCCAAGCAACGCTTATCGCGTTCTGGTTACTGACTGGGCAACTGACATGAGCACACTAGAACCAGAATCAGGGTACGCACTCGACCGAGACAAGCCATCTCAGACCCAACCATCAAGCTACGAACAGAAAGACAACTAACCATGGACGCAGAAACAGAAGCCGAACATCTAGCAGCCATCAGCAGAGCCATCGCAGAATACGGTGACAGCCTCGTGGCAGACGCATACGAATACGCAGACAACAGAGAAACAGATGTGCTCAGAGTCATAGAGAACCTGGTGGTTGATGAGGCACGCATCAGAACAGACCAGATACTCGCACTCACAAACCGCATCAACGACCTGCAAGCAATCGTCACAGACAGACTGCTAACCACCCAACTACTAACAGCAGCCACACTCACACCCACCAGCGAGCTCTGGACCGCATACGGCCCAGGCGTCAACGAAACCTACGGCAGCGGCAACAACAGCCACCACCGCCACGACCCACAAATGGTGCAATGGGGACACAACACAGCCACACTCCTCGCAGCCAAAGTAGACGGCGAATACCTATCTGGCGCCATCTCCACCAGAGAAGCACCCAACGGCACAGGCTTCTACGGAATACCCGCAGACGCATACGGCATCAACTTCTGGTTTGACCTCGAGCTCTCCGACTACAACCACGCAGTCTGGCCATCAGTGTGGCTGCGCGGCGAAGGTGGCAGCAGTGAATCAGAGATAGATGTCATGGAGGGATTTTTTGCACAAGTGCTGCCAGAACACATCACACAAACACTCCACCACCACGGCAGCAAAGCCGGCAAGTCATGGCCCCATCCAGCAGTCCCAATGCGCTTCTCAGTCGCAGCACTCATCACCAAAGAACCAGCCGGCGGTCTACGCATCAGACTCAGCTACGCAGCACCAGGCGACGACCACACAGCCACAGTGGACCAGACCGTGGACCTGCCACAGGACTACACATGGGACATCATCGCCCAGCAACAGATAGGTGGTAACTGGGTGGGCGACCCAACGAAACCATACACAGGGCTACTCCAGAACGGGCAGCCTGGTGTGCACCCCAATGCCATCACAGAGTGGGACGGTTCAGTGTCCACACTCACGCTCCACAACATTGGTGTGGCAGTAGTAAACGCCAGCTAATGCCAGACAGTTATCCACAGGGTTATCCACAGGGTTATCCACAGGAACATGGACCCAAACACTTGACAGGCCATGATAAGGTGGTCCCGCAGTCTTCAAGACGCAGGGACCACCATTACATCTGGTGGCGCGGGACCACGTTGGAGCCCATATTCTATATGGCGGGACCATGTTGGGACCATGTTGGGACCATGTTGGACCATGTTAGGGCTAAATCGCCCACAACCCATACCCACCATGGGATTCAGGCGGGACCATGTTAGGCAATCGGCGCACCACCCAGCCACCCAACCCACAAAGTTATCCACAGGGTTATCCACAGGGTTATCCACAGGGCCGGCAGCCATGACAAATCACCGCACCAAAGTCATGGTCGTCATCGGCCCAGGCCGAAGCTGCACCAGCGGAGTAGCCAGAGCACTGCACCACTCAGGCTGGTCGATGGGCCCCAGTCTGCTACCAGCTCACGAGTCAAACAGATGGGGCTTCTACGAAGACAGAGCACTGGTCAAACTGAATGACAGATATCTGCAAGACGCTGCACCATTCAGCGACTGGCTGCACCCAACCACACCCACACCCAACGGCGCCAACGTCGCGGCAGCACACAACTACATCACCGCACGCAGCCACCTAGCAGACGCAGGCCAGTGGGGAATGAAAGACCCACGACTGTCCATCACATGGCCCATCTGGGCGGCAGCATTCCAACGACGACCAGAGCTCGAGGTCATCATGGTCTACTCATCAAGAACAGACACAGCCATAGCCGACAGCCTCGCCGCACGCGACGGCATACCGCACGCCGACGCACTCGACTGGGCGCACACATACCGTGACGCAGCACTGACCCACATGGCCGGCAGATGACCACCACCCACCACCACCAGGTGGGCACCCACCACCCACACACCCACCACCCCACCCACCACCCACACAGGTGACGCCATGTCAACCAGTCCACTATCCCACCCACGCTGGCGACGATGGCGCCAGCACTGGATCGCCACACACCCCCACCCCCACTGCCACATCTGCCACCAACTGGTGGACATGAACCTGCGCTGGCCACACGCAGACTCACTGACACTGGACCACCTGCACCCCATCGCAGATGGCGGCGCCATCTACGACCCAGCCAACGTGGCAGCAGCACACAAGCACTGCAACGAACGCAAAGGCAGCAGCACCACACACACAAGCAGCGCAGCACCAGCGAGCAGACAGTGGTGACCCACCCGCAAGCCATACCCACCCCATGCAATAACAGACGGCCGCGGCCGAACGCGAAACGCTCGCGACTCCCAGAATTTTTTAGTCACGCAGCGTGGTCGCCACCACGAG
>Ga0255048_10000440_pt1 | contig 33029 bp, 28 predicted proteins | sample JV7_2_2_MG_FD_183619 | JGI IMG/M metagenome (GOLD analysis project Ga0255048, IMG submission 183619) | Seawater microbial communities from Jervis Inlet, British Columbia, Canada - JV7_2_2 | ecosystem: Environmental > Aquatic > Marine > Inlet | place: Canada: British Columbia | collected 2016-10-06
GCCGCCATGCCGAAACATGACTGAATCCAGACAAACGCGTCAAGACCTGACCTTCCTGTCATAGTTGACCGACACCGCAGACGTGTGACCAGAGGCATTGGACTCACAGACGACGGTGCCGCGAACCTCACACAGATGCGCCATCGCTCAGAGGTGCAATCGCTCGCGCCGTTCGGCAGTTTTCGCGATGCGTCTGGCCATCCTGCGAAAGATGGGTGCGTGGAAGGGGAGGAGAACCCACCAGTAGAGACGGCCGAGCAGGCCCCGCGGCACGAACGTGGCCGACTGGATCAGTTGGGAACCGCGCTCGGCTGACTCGATTCTCCACCCGAGCCACGCCGTGCCCGGCACCTTCATCTCGGCCCGAAGCGTCAGCCGGTGCTGCCCGGGGTCCACCTCAGCGACACGGAAGAAGTCGAGCGCCTCGCCCGGCCGGAGGTCCTCGGGATGGCGCCGCCCCCGGCGGAGGCCAACGCCACCGATGAGGCTGTCGAACCAGCCCCGCACCTGCCATGCCCAATCCATCGCGTAGTAGCCGACATCGCCGCCGATCCGTGTGACGGCCCAGAAGAGATCCTCGGGCGAAGCGGTCGAGTCGGCCGTTCTCTTATCGACCTCCATCGCGGCGCCCGACCAAAGAGGGTCGCCTGGCAGCGGCAGCGCCGGCTGGGTGACTGCATCCGACCAGCGGGTCTCGACGTTGTCCTCCGAGATCCGGACGAGCGCGAGCCGCACGCTCTCCCTGTACGGGAACAGTGTCGACGGTTCGAAGCCGGGAGGAGACGACTGTTGCACCACAACGTCGTTGCTTAGGCTCTCGATGAGAGGCCGAACCGTCGTGCCTGCCAGTGGAGTGACGAGGCCGATCGACCGCGGTGCCAACCGCGCACTGAACAGCGGCAACGGGATCACAATGCGCCGGGTCAGACCGGCCACCTCGGCGTAGCGCTGCATCATCTCTTCGTACGTGAGAACGTCCGGCCCCCCGATGTCGTACACGTGGTGGTCGCTTCCGGAATCGTCGAGTGCCGCGACCAAGATCTGAAGCACGTTGCGCACTGCGATCGGCTGGCATCGGGTGCGCGTCCACCGCGGGCGGAACCTCACCGGGAGGACCTCCGTCAGATGGCGGACCATCTCGAAGGACACGGATCCCGATCCGATGATGACCGCGGCGCGGATCTCGGTCACGGGGGTAGCGCCCGAAGCGAGGATGCGGCCCACCTCGTGCCGGCTCCGCAGATGAGTGGAGAGGTCGTCGTCGTCGTTGCCCAACCCGCCGAGGTACACCACCCGCCGCAGCTCTGCGCGATCTGCAGCATCCCCGAAGTTGGTTGCTCCCCGTCGATCCTGCGTGACGAAGTCCTCTTCCGAATCTCCCATCGCATGGATCAAGTAGTAGGCGGTGTCGCACCCATCGAGGGCGGTGCCCAGCGTGGCCGCGTCCCGAACGTCTGCGGCGACGACCTGCACCTCGTCGCGCCACGGAGCCAGGTTCAGTCGATCCGGATCCCGTGTCATGCAACGCACGTTGACACCGCGGTTGATGAGCCGGGGTACGAGCCGGCCTCCGATGTACCCGGTGGCGCCGGTGACGAGAACGTCCATCGCTGGACCCGAATCTAGCGGCGACCTGCCGCCCGACTGAGGGAGGTTCGGCTGGTCTCGCTTCGCGACACCGCCGGGCCGGCTCAGACGCGATTCCACGTCTCGGCGATCTCCGCCGCTTCTCCCCGTGAACCAGCCCCGAGCTTCGTGAGGATGGCCGAGACGTGGTGATCGATCGTCTTCGGCGAGACGAAGAGCCGATCGGCGATTTCGGCGTTGGTCAGACCCGTGGCAACGAGCTCGAGGACCTCGGCCTGCCGCGGCGTCAGGCCGGCAGGATTCGCCCGGGTTTGGGGACGGGGTCCGCGGGGCACGGCCGGCGTACCCATTTCGCGAAGCTTCCTGCGTAGCTTGGCCGCGGCCGGCATTGCACCCAATCCATCCAGGATCTCGAGTGCCTCGAGGAGGCAGTCGGGGTCGTCACCATCCACCAATGCCACCGCTTGCTCGTAGGGACAACCGATCGCCCGCCAAGCGTCCGCGGCCCCCCGCCAGTCTCCACCCATCTGCAGGGCGTACGGTGTCGTGGGTCCGCCAAGGGGCTCAGTGTTCTGGCCGGCGCGCCACATCCAGAAGGTCAGCTCATCCGTGATCCAGGGCTGTTGCACCTCAACGGCACGCCGGTAGGCCTCGGCGATGGCATCGCGGATCCCTGACAGATCGTTGTGGAGCCACGCCCATTCGGCACGGGTGGCGGCTACCGGAGCGATCCGCTGCAGCTCGCCGGTCGGTTCGGCCAGATGCCAGGCTTCCTCGAGCGTCTCGACTGCATCGGGATCGCCGCGCCGGACGCGGAGGCGGGCGTACGTGGCGAGGGCGGGCATCTGCGTGATGCCGGGTTCTTCCGGCCGATTGAGAACCCACAGGGCATCCGTCTCGGCATGTTGCCATCGTCCCCGTTCGAGGTCCAGGCGGGCGCGCTCCGCGGTGATGTAGTAGATGGATCCGGCGAGCTCCCTGTCCCAGGCGTAGGCCAGTCCATCCTCGAGGTACTGCTCTGCCTTGGCGTACTGGCGGTAGTCGAGTGCCGTCCAGATGAGATTGGCATACGCCCGGCCGCCGTGATCGTCGAAGTCCCCTGCGAGCGCGATGTCGAGGCTCTCTTCCAGGAGCGGGTAGCCCTCCATGTCCCCGGCACGCAGCATCGTGCTGCCGAGGTTGTTCAGGGCATGGGCCAACGTGCCCTGGTCGTCGAGTTCGCGGGCGACGGCGATCGCCTTTGCTGCCCACGTTTGGGCGGCGTCTGCCTGCTGGGCGAGCATGAAGACCTGTGCCAGGTTGCTGTAGGCCATCGCCAGTTCCTTGGACCTCGGGACCGAGGACAGCACGTCGACCGCCGCCAAGCCTGATGTGATTGCCTCTTCGCTGTGTCCCAACACCCACTGGAGGCGAGAGATCCACCGCAGCGTGTCCCCCTCGTGTGTGGTGTCTTCGACCTGTCGCCAGGCCGCCAAGGCGCGCTCGGCAGCTGCGAGGCCCTCCACTGCCTCGTTGGTGAAGTAGCACTCGATGGCATAGTCGGTGAGCAACTGTGCTTGCTGCTGAGTCGGCAGCTCGTCGACATGATCGACAGCCACCCGGAAGTGTGCCAGGGCCTCGCGATGTGCGGAAGCAGCGGAAGCCTGGCGACCTGCTGCGGGGGCGTAGGCGGCGATGGCGGCTGCATCGCCGGCGCGACGGGCGTGGTGGACGATGCGCGCGATGTCAGCGTTGCGACTCACCAGTGACTCGAGTGCGAGTGCGTTCAACGCTCGTCTCCGCTGTGGTGTCAGGGACTCCTCCATGGCGCCACGCACGAGCTCATGGCGGTACCACGCCGCCCGACCGTCAGATTCGATGAGTCCCCGCTGCCGGCACTCGTCGAGTGCTTCCGGTCCAAACTCGGGAAGAGCCTCGAGAAGCCAAAACTCGGTCTGGCTCGGAACGACTGAGATGTACCCGGCAACGGCGAGGCCCTGGGGAGACAAGCGCGCGGCCCGGGTACGCACCGCGTCGCGCACATTCGCCGGGATGTCACCACCGGAGCTCATCAGCGCCTCGGTGACCAGGAACGGATTGCCGCGGGTGCTGGTGAACAGGCCATCTGTCGATCCGTCGTATCCGGCTGCGAGCTGATCGACTGCTGCTTTCGAGAGAGGTTTGAGGTGGAGGCGGTACACCGCTGATGCCGGCAGGTCACCGATGACGAGCATCAGCGGATGGTCGGCTGGAACCTCTTCCTCGCGATACGTCAGCAGCAGCGTCGTCGGCGTCTGCTCGATACGCCGACCGAGAAACTTGAGGACATCGAAGGTGGCTCCGTCAGCCCAGTGGACGTCCTCGATGATCGCCATCGTGGTTCGGGTTCCGCCGGCGATCGTTTCGAACGCGGCGTCAAATACGTCGCCCCGGGTCCCTGCGGCAACGGCCTCACCGAGATGACCACCCACCTGGAGGGCGATATCGCGTAAGGGTCCCAGGGTCCGCGGAGTTGACAAATCATCGCAGGCACCCCAGAGAATCCGGGCGTCGTCAGCGTGGATCTGAGCGAACGAGCGCACCAGCCGGGTCTTGCCGATGCCCGCCTCGCCACCGATGAGAACCACCGACCCGGAGCGCGTCCCCGCGTCGTCGAGAGCCGACTCCAGAATCTCCAGTTCGACGTCCCGTTCGAGGAGGTCCATTCGCTGATCGTAACCCGAGCGTGGCGGCGCCTCCCGAGGGTGCCCATCCCGGCTCCGTCGGAGCGTCCGTTGCTGCCGGCGTCCCTGTCCCCAGAGCGGTCCATCTACCGTGCATCTCCTCGAGCCGCATGGCGATCGGAACTGCCAAACCAGACACGATCACGAGCGTTCCGGTGAGCGTGGCAACGACGATCCACAGGTATGTGCTCGTGATCTCCGAGGCCAGTGAGACGATCGACTCCATGGTTCACTCCACTGGGACCTTCACGCCGACTTCTGGAGCATTGCCGGCCGAGACGTGACCCGTGGCGGGGTGAGCGTTCGCAGACGCCACCACCGTGGTGCGCGATCGGCGAGTTGTGCAGTCTTCTCGGAGCGCTTCCGCTCCGCCTCGTGCCGACGATCGGCAGCGAGTGTCACGGCGAGATCGTGAGAGGCGGGGTACATGGTCGCTCCTTCGAGGTCGATTGACGTTCTTGCTCAATCGTCTCTCCACGGCCCGCGTTGCGCATCGGAGGGAGCTCCCCATCTTGGGGATGTGACTCCCCACGTTGGGGAAGAGCGGCAGGGGAGCGAATCGGCCGGGCGTCGCGTAGCGCCGCAGCCCCCACTCGGAGCAGGACTCGTTGGCGGTGATCGGCGGCACGAAGGTCGTTCCGTCGGAGTTTGACCCCTGCTCCGCCTGATGCCGAACCCCGCGGTGCAACGATGGAGATGTCTTGATCGCGGCCTCGAGCCCCCGGCGAGGGCCCGAGGGCTCACGGGTTGCGCTGCGTGCAGACCTACCGGTCGGGAAGCAGCCGGCTCAATCCGGCATCGCTGCTCCCGAACCACACGGAGCCGTCCGGTCCGACGGCCACGAACGTGAGACGGTCGCTGGCGAGACCGTCCTCCATCGAGTAGTGCGTCCAGTCCGTTCCGTTGAATCGGAGTGCCCCGTAGAAGCTGGATGCCATCCAGAGATCGCCATTGGGGCCGACCGCCCCGTCGGTCACCTCCAGCGAATCGATCGGCCCTTCGTCGTCGAGCAGGATCGCGGTGATGCCCAGATCGCGGAGTGACGGGACCATCGTCTGGCGCCACTCGATGCCATCGAACACCGCCACGTGTCCATCGCCGTAGAGCGCGACGCCGCCCGGCGCGGGCGTCATGTTGCCGCCCTCGATGTGGTCGGGGATCGGGTACGTGGTCCAGGTTCCATCCAGGCGCCGCAGTACGTAGTTGCGTGCCGCGAGCGGTGCGTCCGGCTCTGCTGCCTCGTCGGCGTCCACCCAGAGGGCGCCGTCCCCTCCGATGACGATCTCACCCACTGCGCCTGCCTCGAAGACCTCCTGCCACTGTCCGTCGTAACGCATCAGCTTCTGGGCCTCCATCGCTCGCGCCCAGACCGTTCCGTCCGCGGTGACCGCGACCAGTGGCGCAACGAGGCCATGTTCGGTGACCGTTGCGCCGTCGAAGCTGGCGACGCCGGCGGCAGTCCTGCCGATCCACAAGCTGCCGTCTGGAGCGACGGCGATGTCGGACACGCCGTCAGGCTCCGGTAGGTCGGCCGCCGCGTTCCAAGAGACTCCATCGAAGCGGGCGAGCCCACAGAGCCCGCCGATCCACAACGCGTCACCGGAAACGGCAAAGCGCTGAGCGCAGCCGTCTGCGACTCCTTGAGGCGAGCCGTATTGAACGATCGTTCCTGGCTCTCCTGCCGGGGCGACTGGCCCTCGGTCGCTCCTGGCGACAACGAGCGCTATGCCGCCGATCGCGGCGACGGTGATGACGAACGCGGCCCCCGCAACCGCCCATGCCCTGGTGCGGCGACTGTGGGTGGCACTGGAGGATCGGGTGGTCTCGTCAGTCGTCACCGTCATGACTGCCCCCTCTGTTTCGAGGGTGTGCAGCACCGAATCGAGGTGGTCTCCGTAGCGTTCGAGCTGCCTGATCAAGTCGGTACTCATGCCACACCTCCCAGCTGGGCTCGAAGCTTCTTGAGTCCGCGGTCGACATGTGTCTCGACCGTGCCGATCGACACGCCGAGCATCTCGGCGGTCTCCGCATACGTCCATCCAAAGGCGTGAATGAGCAGAACGGTTGTTCGCTGCCGCGCCGTGAGGCGACTCAATGCCCTGGGAAGCCCCGGCTCGACCCATGGGTCCTCTTCGACCGGGACCGCCGGCAGGTGCGGTGGTCGCCACCGCTTGAATCCGCTCCGGTAGCCGACGCGGTACAGATAGCCGGCAGGGTTGGCCATGGAGCGGATCCGGTCCCAATGTTCCCACCCATAGGCGAGCGCCTCGGCATTGGCCTCGAGGCCCCGTTCGGGACCTAGTGCCGCGGCAAGGGCATGCTTGAGCCGAGGCTCGACGTCTTCGACAAACTCGGTGTACGAGTCAGCACGGGTCTGGTCCAACATCGTGACTCCTTCGAACCTCTCCCGATAAGGGGTCGAGGACCGAATCCATACGACATGATTCTCCGAATCCCTGGATCGATCCAGGGCAGAACGACTCCGCAACGAGGAGTTCTCACTCCGCCTGCTGATTACGCATGCGTCGGCCAGTGGTCTTGCCGGAGTCACCCAGGAGCCGCGGTCGGCACCTGGCTCGGCACCCTTTGTCCGGCCTGATCGGTTTCCTCCCGGGCAATCGAACCCGGCGCTCAGTCGGAGCAGGATTCGTTGGCGGTGATCGGCAGCGAGAAGGTCGTCACGTCGGGGTTGACCTCTCCGCCGCCTGATGCCGAACCCGGCGGCGCAACGATGGAGATGTCCTGACCGCCGCCCTCGGTGGTCAAGGTGACCGTCCCCGTGCCGGTATCCGGATGCAACTCCAGCGTCGCCGTACCCGTGGTGGTGATCGTGTTCTTCACCGCCGCTCCCGAGATGTTCCCTGTGAGGTTCGCCGTCCCGGAGATCTCCGTCTCCACAGACGTCGCTCCCGATGCCATGACGAACGTCAACGGTGTGTCGCCGATGAGCTCCATCGTCCCGCCCTGGACGTCTCCCGCCAGGTAGTACGTGTGGGCCCCCGTCCAGTTGACCCCATCGCACGTCGAGAGCTTGAAGATGGACTCGCCGGCCAGCAGTCCGTTGTCGATCGGGCGCACCTCCTCGAACTGCACGGCAGGATCGTGCCGTTCCACCCTGATCGGGGTCGAGATCTTCATCACATCGAACAGGTCGGCGATGATCTCCAGCGACGCAAATGCGTTGAAGAACTCGGCGAAGGCAGACACCAGGTCGAACTCGGCGGATATCTGACCGGTCCCCTTCTGGACGAAGGCATTGCCGAGCTCCTGGGCGGAAGCTGGCTCTTCGTCCCTCGGTTCGTACCAGACGACGACCTCACCGTTCTCGCCCGTCAACTGGCGAGCCGTGTTCTCGTCGCCCTTGCGGCGGATCCACCCCTGTTCCACGAGGAAGTCGTCGAGCGTGACCCGCACACCTGCGTTCTCCATGCGCCCCGGTGGGGGAAGCCCGAGATCCCACCCGTCGTCGCACGAGACATCGTCCGGCGGGTCTGGCTGACCGAGCCAGGTCACAGACGCCGTGACTTCGATCCGCTGCTTCTCCACCGTGTCGCCCTGGTGGTCGTGCACACGGTGGGTGGAAGGCTTGTCGAGCGCGACCTCGAGTTCGACGTTGCCGAGAATGGCAGAGAGCTTCGAGAAGTCGATCAGCTTGCCTACCCAGCCGAGCGCTTTGCCGAGACCCTTGACGAGGTCGGCGGCTGACTTGACTCCCGACCCGTACGTAGCGGCCCCTTCACTGATCTCCGATGCCAGCTCGTCGACCAGCGCTCCGTGCGCCTCACCGACGGCGTTTTCCAGGTACTGCTTGGTGAGGTCGTAGTCCGGGTCGGAGTTGTCTCCGGCGAAGTCGCAGTGTGAGGAGAAGAACCCGCGGAGCGACGGCGTGGCCGTCGCGACCACCAGACCGCCTGCGGCGGTGCCGCCTGGCCGAGGGGGCACATCGCCGTTGGGCGCAGTCAGGATGATGAGGAGGAGCCACTGCTCGAAGGGCGACAGCGGCTTGGCAACGTCCGGCACGGCGTCGAGTGCGACGAGCACTTGACTCATCGGATGGTCGGGAAGGGTGGCCACCATGTCCTGATACATGAAGGCAAGGTCGCCCTCGGAGATGTCAACTCCGGCCCACGCGGTGATGCCGCGGTGGTAGTTGGCGAACGATCCCGAGCGTTGTACTGCGGACCTGGCAAGACCTGCGATGGCCTGCGCAGGCACCCACAGGTCGTCTACATGCGTCTCGGAACCTGCCAAGACCTGACGCCCCTCGATCGTGTATACGCCGATCCCAAGGTGACGCAGGATGGAGAGGATTCCCGATGCGGCCGTGGCCGGATCCGCGAGCGCGGCAGTGGCGTCGGCGAGGGAGAGGTTGGCGTCTGCCGCGTTGAGGCCAACGCCGCCGGCCGTGGATCCGGTGACGGTCTCGGCCGTCGTCGACGTTGGGTCGACCGACGCGTTGCCTTCGGCGTCGGGAGTGCCGGCGCTGGTGCCGCATGCCGCTACGAACAACGCGAGGGCGGTGCCGGCGACGATCCACCGGCGCGAGGAAGGCACTCGTCTGCTCGCCGTCTCGGTGACTGCCATCCGTCGCGACCTCCGGGTAGTGGTGTGTCGAGTGGAACGTACACCTCGGCGCCTGGCCTGCGCCTCCACCCGGAGCCGTGCTGGTGCCGCCTATCGTGACGGAATGAGGCGACTCGAGCGGCTGCAGTCCGGCCAAGAGATCCCGTACGGCGGCGATCGGGTGGCCGTCGTTCCTGCCGAGTTGGCCGCAGCGTTCTCTCCAGGAGACTCGCTGATCGTCGTTCAGGACACCGGCGAGCTGCTCCATGTGCCAGGCGATGTTGCCCCGATTGCAGTTGGGGCGGTGGATCGCGCCGCTGAAGCGTTTGCTGCGATAGGTGCGGTGAGCGATGACGCCATCTCCGACTTCTACGGGCGCTTCGCCGCTCGCATCGAGGACGACGCCACCTTTGCGCCCATCGCCCTCGCCAATCAGGCAGACGTCGCCCGAGCCCAGGAGCGGGGCCGGTCCGTGACGCGGCTCGTTCTGTCCGATTCCATGAGGGCCGACATGGTCGGCGGGCTTCGCTCCTGGCGGGATGCTCCTTTCGGCAGGGGACGCGTCGTGGAGACCATCGAGCACGACGGCTGGCGCGTTGACCAGGTCATGGACGGGCTTGGGGTCGTCGGCTTCGTCTTCGAGGGCAGACCCAATGTGTTTGCCGACGCCACCGGCGTGCTGCGCGGCGGAAACACCGTGGTATTCCGTATCGGGTCGGACGCGCTGGGCACGGCCCGGGCCATCGTCGAACACGCCCTGGCCCCTGCCCTAGAGGCCGCAGGGCTCCCCGGAGGAGCAGCGTCGCTGGTCGACAGTCCCAATCGGGCCGCCGGCTGGGCGATGTTCAACGATCCCCGACTGGCGCTCGCCGTCGCCCGCGGGAGCGGTCGGGCAACCTCCCAACTGGGTGCGGTCGCCCGTCAGGCCGGAAACGCGGTCAGCCTGCACGGCACTGGAGGCGCCTGGATCGTCGCCGGACCTGATGCCTCGCGGGATGCGTTGGCTGCTGCGGTGTATCACTCGCTCGACCGCAAGGTGTGCAACACGCTGAACACGTGCTGCATCGTCGCCGAGCGTGCCGGCGAGCTGGTTCCGGCGTTCCTGGATGCGCTCGAAAAGGCCGGGGCCAGGAGGGGGACCAAACCGAAGTTGCACGTGCTCGACCGGTCGGTGGACGCGGTGCCTGATGAGTGGTTCGATCGGCTCGTGCCCATCGCCCGCGCAGAGGGAGCAGTCGACGAGCCGCAGGCACAACGCATCACCGAGGGCGGTCTCGGTGACGAGTGGGAGTGGGAGGACAGTCCTGAGGTGACGCTGGCGATCGTCGAGTCGGTCGATGAGGCGGTCGCCTGGTGCAACCGGTACAGCCCGCGTTTCGTGGCCTCGCTGGTCGACGATGATCCTGCGAGACAGCAGGTCTTCTTCGAGGCGATCGACGCCCCGTTCGTCGGCAACGGGTTCACCCGATGGGTCGACGGCCAGTACCTCCTCGACAAACCCGAACTCGGTCTGTCCAACTGGCAACACGGCCGCCTCTTCGGCCGCGGCGGCGTCCTCACCGGCGATTCGGTCTTCACCATCCGGAGCCGGGTCACCCAGCAGGACCCCGATATCGGCCGCTGAGTTCGGCCCTGAGCTCGCCACGGTGGGCCTACGAAACGACGACATTCACCAGGCCTGGGGGGCGGGCGATGACCTTGCGGACCTCGCCCTGGGCCAGCCAGTCCTGAATGCGGTCAGCGGCCAGGGCCGCGGCCACGGCGTCGTCCTCGGAGATGTCCGGTGGCACCTGGAGGCGTTCGCGCACCTTGCCGTTCACCTGCACGACCAGGGTGACCATTTCGGCGGCCGCCACCTCCGGATCCGCTTCGGGCCACGGCTCCAGGTGGATGGACGTCTCGTTGCCCAGACGGTGCCACAGCTCCTCGGTCACATGCGGTGCGATCGGTGCGAGCAGCTTGAGCAGCGTCGACACGGCCTCATCCCACGCGCCGGCCGATACCGAGCGGTCGCGTCGGGCGGTCTGCAGCGTGTTGCGCAGCGTCATCAGCGCGGCCACGGCGGTGTTCCACTTGAACGCCTCGAGGTCGGCATCGACCTTCTGGATGGTCTGATGAACGGCGCGGCGCAGGTCGGTGTCTGTGTCGCTCCCCGCCGACTCGTAGTCGCCGGTCGCCAGGGTCCAGACGTCGTCGATGAAGCGGCGGGCACCGACGATCCCGCGGCTGTCCCACGGACCGCCCTTCTCCCAGTCGTAGGCGAACATGAGGTACGTCCGCACCGTGTCCGCCCCGTACTTCTCGACCAGCTCGTCCGGGGCCACGACGTTCCCCTTCGACTTCGACATCCGCTGTACATCGAGGTGATGGCGCAGCTGGGACACGTCGTTGTCCCCCTCCACAGTGGAGATGACGACTTCAGCCGTGTCTGGCACCTCCACAGTGACCAGGGTGTCCCCCTCGGCCACCTGGAGGATGTTCTCCGTGCGCCGCATGATCTCGCCGGCGACGACACCGGCGTCCTGTCCGAGCGAGTCGACGACCCGGACCGAACTGGCCATCACCCGGTCGCCGGCGCGTTCGCCGTCGACGACGACGAGATCGCCGCGGCGCTCTTCGCCGAGCACCTGTCCCTGGGCGCGGTAGACGATCATCGGTTCGTCGAAGAGCCGGTCGGGATCCCGTCTATGGGCCCGCATGGCCTCGGCCGTGTCGTCGTACAGGCCGGAGTCGCGCATCGCCTTGGTCCAGAAGCGGGTGTACAGCAGGTGCATCACGGCGTGTTCGGCACCGCCGGTGTAGGTGTCGACCGGAAGCCAGTAGGCCGCTTCTTCGGGATCGAACGGTGCGGTCTCGTTGTCCGGTGAGAGGTAACGCAGCTGGTACCACGACGAGCACAGGAAGGTGTCCATCGTGTCGGTCTCGCGCCGCGCCGGCCGGCCCTCGGCATCGACGGTGTTCACGAAGCTCTCCGTGTCGGGGAGAGGGCTGCGACCCGAGGTGAACTCCACGTCCTCCGGGAGGGTCACCGGGAGGTCGTCATCGGGAACGGCTGCGACGGTGCCGTCGTCTCGATACACGATCGGGAACGGTGTCCCCCAGTAGCGCTGCCGGGAGATGAGCCAGTCCCGCAGGCGGTAGTTCACCGCTTCTCGACCAATTCCCTTCTCCTCGAGCCAGTCGATGGTGGCCGCGATCGATGGGTTCGCCCGGCCCTTGGCGTCGGTGGTTGGGATGCCGTCGATCGGCCCGCTGTTCACCATCACGCCAGGGCCGACGTATCCATCGGTCATGGTGGCTCCGTCGAGGGGACCGGTCGGAGGCTCGATCACCGGAACCACGTCCAGGCCGAAGGCGCGGGCGAACGAAAAGTCGCGGTCGTCGTGCGCAGGCACGGCCATGATCGCCCCGGAGCCGTAGGACAGCAGCACGTAGTCGGCGACCCAGACGGGGATGCGCGCTTCGTTGACCGGGTTCACCGCGTAGCCGCCGGTGAACACGCCGGTCTTCTCACGTTCCGTCTCCATGCGTTCCAGCTCCGAGCGGCCGGCAGCTGCCACCCGGTAGGCCTCGACTTCGGCGCGCTGTTCGTCGGTCGTCAGGCTGTCGACGAGGTGATGCTCGGGGGCGAGCACCATGAACGTCGCCCCCCACAGCGTGTCAGGGCGTGTCGTGAACACTTCGATCTCATCGCCGTGCTCCGTCACGAAAACGACGTCGGCGCCCTCTGATCGCCCGATCCAGTTCGTCTGCATCGTGCGCACCTGATCCGCCCAGTCCTGTTGCGAGAAGTCGAGGAGCTCTTCCGCGTAGTCGGTGATGGCGAAGAACCACTGCTCCATCAGCTTCTGGATGACCGGTTGGCCGGTTCGCTCGTCCTTGCCGTCGATGACCTGCTCGTTGGCGAGCGTCGTCTGCAACGTCGGCGACCAGTTCACCAGCGCCTCGCCGCGGTATGCGATCCCCTGCTCAAGGAACCGCTTGAACATCCACTGCGTCCAGCGGTAGTACTTCGGGTCGCAGCTGACCATCTCCCGGTCCCAATCGAACATGGCGCCCATCGATCGCATCTGGGTGCGCATGCGATCGACGTTCCCCCACGTCCACGTTGCCGGGTGGATGCCGCGCTGTACGGCCGCGTTCTCCGCAGGCAGGCCGAAGGCGTCGAAGCCCATCGGAAACATGACGTTGTAGCCCTTCATCCGCATGTAGCGGGCCCTGGCGTCGCTTGGCGTCATGGCGTACCAGTGACCGATGTGGAGGTCGCCGGACGGGTACGGGAGCATCGTGAGCGCGTAGTGCTTGGGGCGGTCCCAATCCACTGTCGCCCGGTACAGGCCCTCCGTCTCCCACTGCCGCTGCCACTGCGGCTCGATCGTCAGATGGTCATAGGTCGCCATGGGTCTCCGTAGCTGCGTGTCGGGGGATGGTAGAGACGTCGGGAAGACGTTCCGGCTCTCGGTAGCCTCCGTTTCATGACCCCCGAAGATGCCGCGGTCGAAGAGCCTACGGCTGCCCGATCCGGGTACCTGGCGACGACCGAGTGGAGCCTTCCCCAATTCATCCTCGTGTTCGCCACGGGAATCGTCGCCGCAGTCGCGGCGACCGCCGCCGCCCTCGTCATCTGGGGTCAGGACCTCAGCGTCTCCGTGTTCGCCTTCGTCTTCGGTGTTCAAGGTGGGGCGAGCTTCCTGGCGATGGTCGTGCTGTCGCGGACCCGAGGCACGGGCTCGCTCGCCCGCGACTTCGGACTGCGGCTGCGGTTGGGCGACTTTTGGGCGGTATTCGCCGGGATGGGCCTGCAGATCGCCGTGGCGCTCATGATGGCACCGCTGATCCAGCTGCTGTACCCAGACGGCCCGCCGAGCCAGGAGGTGGCCGAACTCACGTCCGAGTCCAGCACGGTGCTCGACGGTGTGTTGATCATCGTCATGGTCGGGTTGGTGGCGCCGCTGGTCGAGGAGATGATGTTCCGCGGGATGCTGCTCGCACGGGCGAGCCGGTCCATGCGGATCGCGTGGGCCGTGGTCGTGACATCGGCGGTGTTCGCCGGGGTCCACCTCCTGGACCCGAACGCCATCGCGGCCCTTCCCGGGCTGTTCATCATCGGCGTGGTTCTGGCCATCGTCGCGGTGCGCCGCGGCGACCTGAGCCTGGCGATCCCCATCCACGCCGGGGTCAACCTGACCGCAGCGCTCATCTTGGTGTTCGGCGACCAGATCGCCGACCGGCTGACCGACCTGCAAGAGAACCTGGAGCAGGTCGAGGCCGTCGTGCGCGCCCTCCTCTGATCGGCGGGCTCCGCTGATCGGCGCGCTCCGCTTCTTGCGTAAGAAACCGGCGATATACGCCGCGTTCCTACGCAAGAACAGCGGCGGCGGGTCCGGGGGTCTTCCTTTCGGGCGTGGGGCGTGGTAGTGGTCTCGCGTGGCGCCAGACGAAGGGCAATGTGGTGGACCCATCCACCCGGCTCCAGGTCGTGTCCGGCGTGGTTCTGGTGCTGGCGGCCCTGCTCGGAGGCGCCTGGTACGGGTCACGCCGTCCGGAACCGCCGCCGGTGTCGATCGCGGCTGCGCCGTCCGCCGAACCTGAAGGTGCCATCACGGTGCACGTTTCCGGCGCGGTGGCCACTCCAGGGCTCGTTTCGATCCCAGCAGACTCCCTGGTCGCTCATGCGATCGCTGCTGCCGGGGGAGGCCTCGCAGAAGCGGATCTTGGGGGGCTCAACCTGGCGGCGTCGTTGCGCCACGGGGAACACATCGTGGTTCCATTGCTTGGCGAGGTGCTCCCGCCGTCGGCCGCCGGCGGTCCGGTCGACCTGAACCAGGCGTCGGCGTCCGAGCTCGAAGCCCTGCCTGGTGTCGGACCGGTGTTGGCGGGACGCATCGTTGCCTTCCGGGAGACGAACGGGCCGTTCACCGAGATCGAAGACCTCCTCGATGTTCCCGGGATCGGCGAATCCAAGCTGGCGGATCTTCGTGACGCCGTGCGCGTTCCGTGATTCCCGATCGGCGAGACAGGGCCGTCATGGCGGTAGCGGCCGCGGCGTGGATCGGTGCTGCCGCAGGCTGGAGGGGCTGGCTCCTGGTGGCAGCCCTGGCGGTGCCGGTCCTCGTCTGGGGCAAGAGACGGGCGGCGCTGGTTGCGACGGCGCTGCTCCTCGGTGTCGTATCCGGCGGGTTGGCCCATACCCGCCACGACGCCACGCTGCAGGCGGCCGTGCCCGACGGCCGGGTGACGATGGCCGTCCGTGTGGCAGACGACCAGCATCGGGGGAGACCCGCCGTCACCCTGGTGCGGCCCGAGGCGCTGCTCGTCGGCGGATCGTGGCAGCACTGGTCAGGCCCGCAACTCGCTCTCACCGAGGACCAGCCGTCAGCACAGGTGGGAGATCGGCTCGTGCTGACGGCAGCCGTGGCTCCGGGGGGCAGGCTCGTGCGAGGCGACCCGGTGGCCGGCGTGCTGCGGTCGGTCACCGTTGACATCGTTCAGTCAGCAGCCGAGCCATGGCTGATCGCAGGCAACGCGATCAGGGAGCGGGTCGATACCGTGCTCGGTCCCGGCCGGGGAAGCGGACTGGTCTCCGGGTTCTTGATCGGCGACGTCAGCGGGGTCAGCCGCACCGACCTCGACGCCCTGCGTCGCTCCGGGCTCACCCACTTCGTCGCGGTCTCCGGAAGCAATGTCGCGCTCTTCCTCGCCGGCGTGTGGCTGGTGACGGCCCCGGTGGTGCGCAGCATCCGGATGCGAGCGGTGGTGGGAATCGGTGCCCTCGTCGTGTTCGTCGTCGCCACGCGCTGGGAGCCGTCGGTCGTGCGGGCGGCTGCCATGGCGGGCCTGGTTCTGGCGGGGGCTGCAGCCGGCCTGCCGTTTCGCCCGTGGGTGGCCCTGTCCGCAGCCGTGACCGGGCTGCTGGTCGTGTCCGGTCAGCTGGCGGTCGATGTCGGGTTCCAGCTCTCGGTCGCTGCGACCGCCGGCGTCCTCGTCGGGGTGCGGCTGTTCTCCGAACGACGTCCTCGGTTCCTGTGGGGCGCCCTCGGGGTGAGCGTCGGCGCCCAGGCTGCGGTGGTGCCACTGCTCCTCGTGCACTTCGGGGCCGTTCCGCTGCTGTCGCCTGTCGCCAACGTCGTCGCTGCTCCGATCGTCACGGCGGCGACCGCCGTTGGCGCGATCGCGGTGATCACCTCGTGGGCTCCGCTGGTCGGCGCGGCCTCCCGGCTTGCCGAACTGGTGCTCGGCATCGCCACCTTGGCGGCTCGGTGGCCTCAGCTGCAGTGGTTCGGCGTGCTCGCGGTGTCGGGCGTCGCCGCGTTGAGCCGAATCCGTCGGCTCCGCCCGGCGCTGGCCCTGGTGGCCGTCGTTGCGGTTGCCCTGCCGGTCGTCGTCCCCCGGCGTCCTCCGGCCGTCCCGACGGCCACCGTCCTCGACGTTGGACAGGGAGACGCCATCTTGCTCGAAGATCCGGGAGGCGCGGTTGCGCTGGTGGACGCGGGGTCCGACCCGGTCACCATCGCCGGTGCCCTCCGGTCGCGACGCATCGACCGTGTCGATCTGCTGGTTGCCACCCACGGCGACTTCGATCACGTCGGCGGTCTCGAAGGGCTCCTCGAGGCTGTGGCCGTTGGCGTCCTGTGGGTTCCCGACCATCCCGATCTGGGACCGGTCCTTTCCCAGGTCGCCGCGGAGGCCCGTACCCGCGGGATCGTGGTGACGGTGCCGGTGGTCGGTGCCCGAGCAACGTTGGGGTCGATCCGCATCGAGGTGCTCGGACCGCGTCGCCGCTACCTCGCCCAGAACGACGGCTCGATCGTGCTCTGGGTCGCCGGCGGGCGAACGCTGCTCCTTCCCGGCGACATCGAGGCGGTCGCCCAGTTGGAGCTCCCCGATCTGCGGCCCGATGTGCTGCTCGTGCCCCACCACGGGTCGGCAACCACCGACCTCCGCTGGCTCGAGCGGACCGTCGGGCCGCTCGCCGTGATCAGTGTTGGCGACAACACGTTCGGTCACCCGGCATCCGAGATCCTCGACGTGCTGCAAGGCACCTCTGTGCGAGAGACCCGCATCGACGGGGACATCGTCGTGTCGTTGCGGTGACATCTACAGTCGACGTCATGCAGGTGCAACCGACGCCGTTCAGCGGCACCGAGAAAGAGACGCTCCTGGCGTTCCTCGACAACAACCGGGCCATCATGGTGTGGAAGCTCGAGGGGCTGTCTGCTGAGGACGCCCGCCGGCCGATGGTCGACAGCGGCACGAGCCTCATCGGGTTGGTGAAGCATCTGGCGTGGGTCGAGCGCTGGTGGTTCGACGGGTTCTTTGCCGGCAGCGACTACGACTACCCATATGCCGACGACCCCGAGGAAGACCTGCGTACCGAGCCCGGGGACACCGTCGCCGCCGTGGTCGACCTGTACGAACGGCACGTGGCCCTCTCGAACGAGATCGTCGCAGCCCACAACCTGGACACGATGTCGACCGGGACGGTGCGCGGCTCGTCGCGTTCGCTGCGCTGGGTCATCGGCCACATGCTCGAGGAGACCGCCCGTCACGCCGGTCATGCCGACATCGTGCGCGAGCTCATCGACGGGGGCACCGGGTACATGCCGACGACATGACCGCGCAGATCGGATAGCCGCCCATGCCGTTTCTCGCCGTCGTCGCCCCTCGTGAATCGGGCCCGGGCGAGCGCGAGCAGGCCCTCGATCGGGCCGCCGAGTTCTTTGCAGAACACACCGCTGGGGAACACGTGCGGATCGACGTGCCGGGACGCGGGGCGGGGAGTGAAAGCGACGGGGCGATGCGCGACGAGGTGCGGCACGTGGTTCCCGCCCTGCAGAGCGGGTCGCTGTTCGGCGACGTCAACGGCGTTCTGGTGGTCGACGCCCAGAACCTGGTGAAGGCGGAGACCGAGGTGATCGCCGAGCTGCTTGGCGCCGTCGACGTCACGGCCGTAGCCGCCGCCTTCGTCGCAGAAGGCACCCTCCCGGCAGCGATCAAGAAGGCCATCGCCGGCGACGGCGAGGTGGTGACGATCAAGAAGCTCCGCGAGCGGGACGCGTCGGAATGGCTGGTTACGGAGGCGAAGCGGCGCGGCCTGCGCATCGACGGCGAGGCGTCTTCGATCCTGCTCCACCGCTTCGGGTCCGATGTGGCCGCGCTGGGCAGAGTCCTCGATCAGCTCGAGGTCGAAGGCGGCCCGGTCACGGCAGACGACGTTCAGGGCCGGTTCACCAACCGTCCAGACGAGCCGATGTGGTACCTGGCAGATGCCATCGCTGCCGGCAAGGACGGCGAGGCGCTCCGCCGCCTGGCCGACTTTCTCGAGCACGACCACCCTCTGGTCTTGCTGGCGTATCTCGAGGGCGAGGTGCGCCGCCGTTCGCTCGCGCAGGCGGCGCCCGACATCGAAACGTACGCCGACTGGGTCGGCGCCAAGCCCTCGGCGTACCCGGTGCGCAAGGTCTGGGAGCGACGCAACCGGGTGCGTGCCGAGAACCTGAAACGGTCGCTCGACGCGCTGGCGCGAGCCGATTTGACGCTGAAGACGGAGAGCGAGGCGGTCCACCGCATCACCCTCGAGCGCCTCACCGTCGCCCTCTGCCGGTGGATGGCCTGACCGGGCCGTTGTGGCGGCCGTTGCGGGGCACAGCCAGGGTGGTCGGCGCTGCGGGTCAGGCGTCGTACGGGCGGACGTCCGTGACGGCGTAGGTGAACGTGCCACCCGGCGCCTGGTAGGTGACGGCATCTCCAGGGGCCGACCCCATGAGCGCCACTCCGAGGGGGCTGTCTGGCGAGGCCAGGAGCATCCCGGCGACCTTGTTCTCCGCAGGTGCGACGAAGAACTCCATCTCGTCGCCGTCGTCGTCGACCACGGTCACCACCGAGCCGATCTCGACGACGCCGGAGTTGGCTGCCTCGCGGACCTCGGCCGTGTCGAGCAGATGCTTCAGCTGGCGGATGCGGGCTTCCATCATGCCCTGCTCGTTCTTGGCGGCGTCGTACTCCGCGTTCTCGCGCAGGTCTCCGTGATCGCGGGCTTCGGCGATTCGCTGCTCGATCTCACGTCTGCCGGCCGTCGTCAGCTGCTCGTACTCATCGACGAGCTTGCGATGCGCGGACGGTGTGAGCCAGGTGGTCTGGTCACTCATGGGTGGTGTCTCAGCCGAGGAGGCCGGCAACCCGCTTGGTGAGCCGCGACTTGCGCCGGGCCGCGGTGCTCTTGTGGAGCACGCCTCCTGCGACGGCTTTGTCGATCCGCTTTTGCGCAGCTCGGAGCAGCTCCGCAGCTTCGGTGGCTTCTCCGGCCTCTGCGGCGGCCAGAACCCGCTTCTCGCGGGTCTTCAGCTCGCTGCGGACCGCCTTGTTGCGGGTGGAGCGCACCGTGCTCTGGCGATTGCGCTTCATCTGTGACTTGATGTTGGCCATGCGAGCAGACCTCGAGGTGGGGGGAACGGCGCAAGAATAGCAGTGGCCTGCGGCAACAGTACCCTCGGCGGCAGCATGTCTTCCGCCCGGGCCGCCGGGGCGGCACCCGAGGTTCGAGGCCCATGGCTCAACGATCGATTCGAAACTTCAGCATCATCGCGCACATCGACCACGGGAAGTCGACGCTGGCCGATCGTCTGCTGGAGCGGACCGGCGCCATCTCCGAGCGAGACATGCGGGACCAGGTGCTCGACGAGATGGACCTGGAGCGCGAGCGGGGCATCACGATCAAAGCGAACGCCGTGCGTCTCGATTACGACGCACGCGACGGCACCGCCTACCGGCTGAACCTCATCGACACCCCGGGCCACGTGGACTTCTCGTACGAGGTCTCCCGCTCTCTCGAGGCGTGTGAGGGGGCAGTGCTGGTGGTCGACGCTTCCCAGGGCGTTGAAGCCCAGACGCTGGCCAACGCCTACATGGCGATCGAGAACGGTCTCGAGATCATCCCTGTGGTCAACAAGATCGACCTCCCGGCTGCCGACCCGGACCGGGCGTCAGCGGAACTGGCGGGAGTCCTCGGCGGTACGGCGGACGAGGTGCTGTTCGTTTCTGCCAAGACCGGCGAGGGCATCGACGAGCTGCTCGAGGCCATCGTGACCAGGCTCCCCGCGCCCCAGGGCGACGACCGGGCCCCCCTGCGGGCGCTGGTGTTCGACTCGGTCTACGACATCTACCGCGGGGTCGTATGCAACATCCGGGTCGTCGACGGGCGCATCGGTGAGGGCGACGGTGTCCTGTTCATGGCCACAGACACCCATGCCGAGGCCACCGAGGTCGGCATCCGCCGCCCGACGACCGAGCGAGTCGGGGCGCTCGGCACCGGTGAAGTGGGCTACCTCATCACCGGGATCAAGGAGATCGACCTGATCCGCGTCGGCGACACCGTCACCATCGCCGGTCTGGAGCCGCCCGTTGCCCTGCCCGGATACCAGGAGCCGAAGCCGATGGTCTTCTCGGGTCTGTTCCCAACGGATGGAGACGACTTCGAGCGACTGCGGGAAGCGCTCGAGAAGCTCCGGCTCAACGACTCGTCCCTCGTCTATCAGCCGGAAACCAGCCGGGCACTCGGCTTCGGATTCCGCTGTGGATTCCTCGGCCTGCTCCACATGGAGATCGTGCGCGAGCGCCTCGAGCGCGAGTACGACCTCGAGCTGGTCACGACGGCCCCTTCGGTCGCCTACCTGGCGAACACGGCCACCGGGCAGCAGTACACCGTCCGCAGTCCCCAGGATCTCCCGCCTGGTGCCGAGCTGATCTCGATCGAAGAGCCCTATGTCCAAGCGATGATCATCACTCCGACCGAGTACGTCGGCACGGTCATGGAACTCGTGCAGGGCAAGCGTGGGGAGATGGGGGAGATGACGTACCTGTCGCCGGAGCGCGTCGAGATGCACTACCGGGTACCGCTCGCCGAGATCGTGTTCGACTTCTTCGACCAGCTGAAGTCGCGCACCCGCGGCTATGCCTCGCTCGACTACGAACCGGACATCTACGGGGTTTCGGATCTGGTCAGGGTCGACATCCTCTTGAACTCGGTGGCGGTCGACGCCTTCTCTTCGATCGTGCACAAGGAGAAGGCGTACGCCTACGGCAAGGCGATGGTGGAGCGACTGCGCGAGTTGATCCCGCGCCAGCTGTTCGACGTCCCGATCCAGGCCGCCATCGGCAGCCGCATCATCTCGCGAGAGACCGTCAAGGCGCAGCGCAAGGACGTGCTCGCCAAGTGCTACGGCGGCGATGTCACCAGGAAGCGCAAGCTGCTGGAGCGACAGAAGGAGGGCAAGAAGCGGATGAAGATGGTGGGTCAGGTCGAGGTCCCCCAAGAAGCATTCGTCGCGGCCCTCCAGATCGAGACGTGACCGTTGCTCCGGCCCCGAGGCCGGATGATGCCGGGCTGGCAGAGGCTGCGGCCGAACTGGCCGGTGCCTACGTCCACATTCCGTTCTGTCGCAGACGGTGCCCGTACTGCGACTTCGCTGTCGAGGCACCGACCGCCGATGGAGATGAACGCATCGAGGTCTACGTTGCTGCTCTCGTCGCCGAGATCGCCATGGCAGAGCCGTTCGGACGCCTCGACGCCGTCAATCTGGGCGGCGGCACGCCGAGCACGCTGACCGCCCGCCAGCTCGCGCAGATTCTCGAAGCGCTCGCCGACCGCAACGGCATCAACGCGGCCGCCGAGATCAGCATCGAGGCCAACCCGGAAGACTGGTCGCCAACGCTCGGGAGCCAGCTGCGCGCCTGCGGGTTCACCAGGGTCTCGTTTGGTGTCCAGTCGTTCGACCCGGTCGTGCTGAGCACCCTCGGCCGCCTGCACACCCCGGAACAAGCCGACGCTGCCGTCATCGAGGCGCGTGCCGCCGGGTTCTCCACGAACCTCGACCTGATCTACGGCTCGCCGGCCGAAACCGCCGCATCGTGGCGAGCATCGGTGGAGCGGGCGCTGGCGCTCGAACCCAACCACGTGTCGGCCTACGCCCTGACGGTCGAGCCCGGGACCGAGCTGGCGCGTTCCGTACTCGCTGGAGCGCCCGCTCCGGATGCAGACATCCAGGCCGATCGATATGAGTATCTCGCCGCCGTCGCCGAAGCGGCCGGTCTCGTACGGTACGAGGTTTCCAACTGGGCAGAGCCCGGCCACCACTGCCGTTACAACCTGGCGACCTGGGCCCAGGGTGAGTACGTCGGATTCGGACTCGGCGCCCACGACCACATCGCGGGCGTGCGGGCCCGCAACCACAGGCGTCTCGACCGCTACCTCGAAGCCGTGATGCGCGGTGACCGGCCGCGGCTCGGAGCCGAAGAACAGCAGGGATTCGCCGGTGACCAGGAGCGGGTGATGCTCGGGCTGCGCAGGGTGGCCGGCGTGGTCGCAGGGGACTCCGGGTCCTGCCTTCTGGAATCCGAGGCGGGGCGGCGCCTGGTTGCTGCCGGGCTGCTGGCCGCAGACGGCGGGCGGTTGCGCGTCACCGATCCGCTGCGCACCGACACCGTCGTACGCGCCGTCCTGTCACTCTCCCCGGGCGAGTGCTAATTTCACCGGCATGCTGGACGACCGGAAATCCTTGGTTCTTCAGGCGCTGGTCGAGGAGTACATCCGCACCGGCGAGCCGGTCAGCTCCCGCGCCGTGCTCGACCACAGTGGACTCGACGTGTCTAGCGCCACCATTCGCAATGACCTGGCGCGCCTGGAGTCGTACGGATTCATCGAGCAGCCCCACACCTCCGCGGGCCGCGTGCCGACCCACCAGGGGTATCGCTTCTACGTTGATCACTGTTCGCCGGGACGGCTCCGCTCGGCGACCCGCGCCCGCATCGACCAGTTCTTCGAAGAGGTGCATCAGGAACTCGGCAAGCTGCTCAGCGACACGTCCGGGTTGCTCAGCGACATCACCCATTTCCCCGCCGTGGTGGTCGGCCCCTCGATTTCCGAGGATGTCGTTCATGCCGTCCACCTCGTGCGTCTCGGAGGGAGCGTCGTGCTCGTGGTCACGCTTGCCGAGACTGGCCGCGTCGGCCAGCAAGTCATCGATGTTGGCTTCGAGGCGACGGCTCGCGAGCTCCAGGATGCCGAAGCGATGCTCGAGAAGCTGTACGTCGGCAAGACCCTCGCCGGGGTCTCTGGCGACGACGAGCGGCTGAAGGGCCTGTCGGACGTGGTGCGCCGCGTCGTTACCCCGGTGCATTCCGAGCTGCAGAGCGCCGGGACGGCGGAGCGTGAGGTCTTCATCGGCGGCACCAAGGAGCTCGCCGGCCTGTGGAACGACCTCGCGATCGTCAACGAGATGCTCGGCCTCCTCGAAGAGAAGCACCACCTGCAGGAGATCGTCGAGGCCGCAACAGAGGGCACGTCGGTGCAGATCGGTGCAGAGCTCGGCGGGAATATCGACATGGCCGTGGTGTCCGCGGCCTTCGGATCCGGGGACGCCAAGGGACACATCGGCGTCATCGGTCCGATGCGGATGGACTATCGGCGCACCATTCGCGTTGTGGAACAGGTGGGAGAGAACTTAGGAGACAGCCTCGAGGCTCCGGAATGAGGGACTACTACGAGGTCCTCGGCGTCCCCAGGGAGGCCGATGCCGACGACATCAAGCGGGCGTTTCGCAAGCTGGCCAGGGACACTCATCCGGACGCCAACCCGGACGATCCCGGGGCCGAAGAGCGCTTCCGTGAGATCGCCGAGGCCTACGAGGTCCTCTCTGATCCGCAGAAGCGGGCCCGGTACGACCGCGGTGAGGTGTTCGGCTCCCAGGATCTGTTCTCCCAATTCGGCGGTCTGGACGACATCCTCCAACAGTTCTTCGGTGGCGCGTTCAGCGGCTTCGGCGGCGGCTTCTCTGGGGCGGGCGGGCGCGCAGGGCCCCAGCACGGTCCCGACGTCGCCGTTGCGCTCGAGCTCACCCTGGCCGAGGCAGCCTTCGGAATGCAGCGTGAGATCGACTTCGTCGCTCCCGGTCATTGCGAGCACTGCGCGGGCACAGGCTCCGAGCCGGGCTCCGAGGCGACAACATGCCAGACGTGCGCGGGAAGGGGCCGCGTGCAGATGGCGCGCAACACCTTCCTCGGGCAGATCATGACCGTGGCCGAGTGCTCTACCTGCCGCGGCCGAGGTTCGATCATCGAGCATCCCTGCGCCCAGTGCTCGGGATCTGGAGTGGTCGACACCACCCGCACCCTGACCGTCGACGTTCCTCGCGGCGTGGAGCACGGCACCAGGCTCCGTCTCGCCGGACGAGGCGGTACCGGGCCCCGGGGCGGTCCCGCAGGTGACGTCTACGTGGAGTTGCGCGTAGTGTCCGACGTTCGCTTCGAACGGGTCGGCAGCGACCTGCACCACCGTGTCGACATCGGCCTGGCGGAGGCGACGTTCGGGATCTCGGTCGAGGTTCCGCTCCTCGACGGGGGTGCCGAGGCGCTCGACATTCCTGCGGGGACCCAGCCGGAGACGGTGTTCCGGCTCGCCAAGCACGGCGTTCCCCGGCTGCAGCGACGGGGCAGAGGCGACCTGCTGGTCCATGTCGGCGTGGTCGTCCCCACCGACCTCGACGAGGCACAGGAGACCCTTCTGCGCGACTACGGCGCCGCGCGCGGCGAGGAACCGGCACCCCGCAAACGGGGTCTGTTCCGCCGCTGAGCACCCTGCGGTGACTAGTCACGGGGTCGGTCGCGGCATGGACGTTGCCGACGCCACTCTCCGTGATCTAAGATGACACCCTGAGCGTTCGGGCTGGCGCTCTGCGTGGCGGATCGATCCGACACCCACCTCCGCGAGGAGGTGACAAGGGGAGGGCCCCAACAGGAGGGCAACGGATGCCGACGTACAACGAGCTGGTCGGGGAGCGGTTGCGTTCCATCCGCAGGCAACGCGGGTTGTCCCTCCAGGACGTGCAACGGGCGACCCACGGCGAGTTCAAGGCGGCGGTGCTTGGCGCGTACGAGCGGGGTGAGCGGGCGTTGTCGGTGCCGCGACTCCACAAGCTCGCCGAGTTCTTCAATGTTCCCGTCGTCCAGATGCTTCCGTCCGAGGGGGAGTCCGGAGCGGTTTCGGCCCTTCCCAGCGGCGGGGTGACGATCGATCTCAACCGGGTCGAGGACCTCAAGGGGAGCGACGCCAAGATCTTCGACCGCTTCCTCCGGGGCATTCAGATGCAGCGTCAGGATTTCAACGGCAAGGTGTTGACGGTGCGCAAGGACGACCTGCGCCTCCTCGCCCTGTTGTTGGGCCAGGATGAGGGGTCCTTCGCCGACCGCATCGATGAATTGGGCGTCACCGGCCCCTGAGCCGCGCAACGCGGAACTCATGGGCTATCGGGGGTGCGCCGATATACTCCGCGAGCCTTGATGCGTTCCCCCTGTGGATCTCTTCGTTTCCCGTTCCCGGGAGCCCGTTTGTGACGAACCCCCCTGCAACCGAGGTCCGTTTGCTCGTCCCCAGCAACCACCTGATGGTGGAGCTGCTCGGTGATCGGGACGTCTTCCTGCGCCGTGTCGAACACGCCTTTCCGACGGCGCGCATCGTGGCGCGGGGCAACGAGATCACCATCGACGGTCCAGAGCGCGACACCGATCTCGCCAAGACGGTGCTCGATGAGCTGCTGATCCTGGTCCAAGAGGGCCAGAGCCTCGACGACGAGCGCGTCGATCGCGTGATCGACATGGTGCGCCGCGACGTGGCGAGTCCCTCCGGCGTGTTCCGCGACAGCGTCGCCGTGGGCCGCGGGCGCCATGTGCGTCCGAAGACGCTCGGCCAGAAACACTACGTGGACGCCATTCGCGACAACACCCTGGTGTTCGGCGTCGGACCGGCAGGCACCGGCAAGACCTACCTGGCGATGGCGTGTGCCATCGAAGCGCTGGCGACCGGTTCCGTGAAGCGAATCATCCTGAGCAGACCCGCCGTGGAAGCGGGGGAGCGCCTGGGGTTCTTGCCGGGAGACCTCGCCGCCAAGGTCGACCCGTATCTGCGTCCGCTGTACGACGCTCTCTACGAGATGCTCGGCCCGGACGAGACCCATCGCCTGATGGAGCGCGGCACGATCGAGATCGCGCCCCTGGCATACATGCGGGGCCGCACGCTGAACGATGCGTTCGTCGTGCTCGACGAGGCCCAGAACACGACGCCAGAGCAGATGAAGATGTTCCTGACCCGGCTCGGCTTCAACTCCAAGATGATCATCACCGGCGACGTCACTCAGACCGACCTCGACCACGGCCGCAAATCGGGTTTGCTCGTTGTGCCCAAGATCCTCGATTCGATCGCCGGTATCGCGTTCCGCGGGCTCACCGGGGACGACGTCGTACGGCATCGGATCGTGGCGTCCATCGTCGAGGCATACGAGGCGTACGAAGACCGGCGCACGAACAACGAGGCGGAGTGACGATGGATCGACGCACCGCCACCGTCATCAACGTCGGGATCCTGGCACTCACGATCGTCGTGGTTGCGGTGATCCTGGTCGTCGGCCGTTCCGGCACCACGACGTCCGTGCCTCCCGATCTGGCAATCGGCAGCCCTTCTCCTCAGACGTTCGTTGCCGATCGGTCGACCGGCTCGATCGAAGACGTCGCGGCCACCGAGGAGGTGCGCACCTCCGCCGAGGACGAGGTCGATGACGTCTTCTCCGAGAACAACTCGGCGACCCTTGCCGTGCTCGACGACATCGATGCCTTCTACCAGGACCTCAAAGTCGGAGCATTCGACGAACCCCTGCCGACGACCACCACAACGACCGAGGCGCCCACCACGACGACGACGCAGCCGGGAGATGAGTCGACGACGACCTCGTCGACCTCCAGCACGACGACCGAGCCGCCGACCACCACCACGACCACGCTGCCCCGCAAGGACATCGAACAACAGATCGTCGAGCTGCTCGTGCTGCACCCGGTGCCGGAGAACACGGCTCGGACGTTCGTCGATCTGTGGAACAACGACATCGACCGCCAGGTCGAGGGCGAGCCGTCCGCATTCCCCGAGATCGAGGAGAAGACGACGGCGCAAGCGTCTGCGGAGCTCTCACGGGGGATCAAGCCGGAAGAGCTCCAGGACCGCAAGAGCGTGTACCAGAACCCGCTAACCCAGCCGGCGATCTTCATCCAGTCGCTGCCGGAGGACGAGCGCGATGAGGCGAGGACGGGCATCTCCCAGCTGATCGCCACGTTCCTGCAGGCCAATCTGACGTTCGACGACGACGCCACCCAAGCAGCGCGCGACCTGGCCAGAGCATCCGTTGCGCCGGTGACGACGATCTACGTGTTCGGCGAGACGATTGCCGAACAGGGGGACGAGTTGACGCAGATGCAGGTGGTTGCGATCACCGATCTCGCGCTGTACCAACCCGAGGTCGAGACCGGACCTTCGCGTCTGGCGATGGCCCTCGTCGGCACGATCGCGGTGCTCCTCGCCGCGTTCTTCCTGTGGCGCATCGCCCCCGCCCAGTGGACGAGGCCTCGTCACTTCGCCCTGCTCAGCACGCTGCTCGTGTTGTCGGCGTTGATCTCGCGACTCCCCGACCTGATCGCCACCGAGAATCACGCCCTCGGCTACCTGATGCCTGCGCTCATGATCGGCTTCATGGCAGCGATTCTGTTCGACCCGCGCACTGCGGTGCTGATGGCGATCCCGATGGCCGGATTCACCGCGATCTCCACCGGAGACCTCGCGTTCACCCTCTACGCGGCGATCGCCACCGTCATCCCCGTGGCGTTCGTGTCCAGCGTTGCGTCGCGGCGCCAATTGCGCCTCGCCGTCCTGGCGTCTGCTGCCGCCCTGGCACCCGTTGCCTTCTCCCTCGAATGGCTGTTCGGGCCGGCGGAGGTACCGACCGATGCTCTCCAGGCCGCCGCCCTCGCGGCCGTCGGTGGTCTCGTGGCCGGATTCATCGCCATGGGTCTCGTGTCGTTCCTCGAGACCGTGTCCGGGGTGACGACCAGCCTCAGCCTTCTCGATCTGCTCGACCGCAATCACCCGGCACTCCGGTTGTTGGAGGACAAGGCCCCGGGGACGTTCAACCACTCGATGCTGGTCGGATCGCTTGCAGGCAGGGCAGCCCGTGCCATCGACGCCGACCCCCTGCTGGCGCAAGCCGCCGCCTGGTACCACGACCTCGGCAAGACGGAGCATCCCCAGTACTTCGTCGAGAACCAGTTCGGAGTGTCTAACCCGCACGACGAGCTGCCCCCGGCCCAATCGGCCGAGATCATCCGCAGCCACGTCACAGACGGGATGCGCCTCTCCAAGCAGTACCGCATTCCCCCCGGGGTTGCCGACGGGATCCGGATGCACCACGGAACCAGCCTGATGCGCTACTTCTACAACGAGGCGTATGCGGCAGACCCCACCGTCGATCCGGAGCTGTTTCGCCACCACGGCGTCGAACCGCGACAGAAGGAGATGGCCATCGTCATGCTCTCCGATGCAGTCGAGGCTGCGGCCCGGGCGTACGCCCAGGGGGAAGACCCGTCCGCCGAGGGCCTGGTGCGCCTCGTCGACAGCGTTGCCCAGGAGAAGGTCGACGACCACCAGCTCGCCTACTCCGACCTCACGTTCGGCGACCTGACCCACGTGAAGGCCGAGCTGGTCCGGGCGCTGATGGGCTACTACCACACGCGAGTCCCGTACCCCGGGTTCCCCGGTCCGCAGCCGCAACGCGGCTTGCCCGCCGGGCCGGCCTCGCTCCCCCAGGGCGACGGCTCGGAAGTGGAGGTACCGATCGGAGACGATCTCGGTCCTGAGCCGGAGCCCGGCGGCGGCGACGCCGATGGGGAAGGCAGCGCCGAAGACAGGGCCGTGGTCGAGGCCGCTGAGTGAACGTGTTCTTCGCTGATGAGCAGATGGATCCAGTCGATTCCTCGGACCTGGTGCCCCTCGCCGATCTGGTGATGCGTGCCGAAGGGCTCCCCGAGGAATCCGAGGTGGCGATCGTCTTCATCGATCGCGACGAGATCGCTGCCTACAACGAGCAGTACCTGGGCAAGGCCGGCCCCACGGATGTGCTGTCGTTCCCGATCGAGGACGGCTCGCCCGGCGAACCACCCCGCCGCGATCCCGAGGGCCCTCCGGTGAACATCGGGGATGTCTTCATTGCTCCGTCGGTGGTTCGGGACAACGCGGCCAGGTCGGCGGTGGCATTCGAGGACGAACTGGCGCTGATGGTCGTGCACGGCCTGCTCCATCTCCTGGGATGGGATCATGAGGACGATGATGAAGCGGTTCGCATGGAGGCTCGTGAGCGCGAGCTGCTCGGCAGCGTCGGCAAGGTGAGGCCGTGACCTACGTTGCGCTCGGCGTCTCCGCCCTGTTCCTGGTGGTGAACTTCATCTTGCGCGCCGCAGGTGCCTCGCTCGTGCGCACCCCGCGCGCAGACGCGCTCCACGATGCCGCTGAGGGAGACGCCAGGGCACAGATCGTCGCCGATCTCCTCGACGACCGACCCCGGATCCAGCCGGCCCTCGGTCCGGTGTTGACCGGTCTCGTCATCATCGCTGTGATCCCGGCGACGTGGGCCCTGAGCCGGCTCGTCACCGGTTGGCAACTCGTCGTCGTGCTGGTGTTCCTCGTGGTATTCCTCGTCCTCGTGTCCGACATCGCCCCGCGCACCCTCGGCCGGGGGCGGCCGCGCTTGCTGGCGTACCGCTTCGCCGTCCTGCTCAATGTGGCGGTGACGATCGGCGACGCTGCCAACGACTTCGTCAGCGATCTCGACGAGGAGGACGAACTCGAAGACGAAGACGACCCAGCAGACGTCACCGAGAAGCGGCTGATCACCCAGGTGCTCGACTTCACAGACACCATCGTGCGCGAGGTGATGGTTCCCCGTCCCGACATGGTGACCGTGGCCGCAGCCGACTCCACGGACGAGGCGCTGGACGTCGTGCTCGAGGCCGGCCGTTCGCGAATCCCGGTCACCGGTTCCGGGATCGACGACGTGGTTGGGGTCCTCTACGCCAGAGATCTGTTGACGCTCTACGACCAGGCATCTCCGGCACGCCCGTGCCGCGACCTGGCGAGGCCGCCGTACTTCGTGCCCGAATCGAAGCTGGTGTCCGAGCTGCTCCGCGAGATGCAGGCGAGCCAGGTGCACCTCGCCGTGGTGGTCGATGAGTTCGGCGGAACCGCGGGACTCGTCACGATCGAGGATCTGCTCGAAGAGCTCGTCGGTGAGATCGCAGACGAGTACGACACCGAAGAGCCGATGGCGATTCGGCTCGAAGATGGAGGGTTCCTGGTCGACGCTCGCATGGACGTCGACGAGTTCTCCGGTCTCGTCGACGTCGAATTTCCCGGCGAGGAGTGGGACACCGTGGGCGGACTCATCCTCGGGCTGGCCGGCAGGGTGCCCCGGGAGGGCGAGTCGTTCGACTTCGAAGGCCTGGCGTTGATGGCCGACCGGGTGCAGGGTCGCCGGATTGCCCGGGTCCGCGTCAGCAAGCGATGACGTCGGGCCGCAGCGGGTTCATCTCGGTCGTTGGCCGTCCCAACGTCGGGAAATCGACGCTGGTGAACTCGCTTGTCGGCGAGAAAGTCGCGATCACGTCGCCCCGTCCGCAGACGACCAGGAACACGATCCGGGGGGTGCTCACCCTGTCGGGCGCCCAGCTGGTGTTCGTCGACACCCCCGGTCTCCACAAGCCAAAGAACGCGTTGGGGGAGCGGCTGAACAAGCTCGTCTATGGCTCGCTCGCCGATGCCGATGCCGCCGTCTTCGTCCTCGACGCCACAGCGCGTATCGGCCCTGGAGACCGCCTCATTGCCTCCCGGCTCGCTGAGTCTGCGGTACCCGTCATCGTGGTGGTGAACAAGACGGATGCAGCCTCCCCTCAGGACATCACCGAACACCTGGTCGAGGCTGGAGTCTGGGACTTCGCCGCGTACGTGCCGCTGTCTGCGCTTCGCGACGAGGGCATGGCACCACTCGTCGACGAATTGCTGGCCGTCGTACCCGACGGCCCGTTCTTCTTCCCCGCCGACATGTACTCCGACATGCCGGACAGCCTCCTGGCGGCCGAACTCGTGCGAGAGAAGTACCTGGCGCGGCTCCACGAGGAGCTGCCGCATTCGGTGACGGTCGTCGTGGACGACATCGAGACGCGCGCTGACGGCATGGTGTACGTCCCGGCCACCGTGTACGTCGAGCGCGACTCGCAGAAGGGCATGGTGATCGGGAAGGGCGGAGAGCTCATCAAGACCGTGGGCGCAGAGGCCCGCGTCGAGCTCGAGCGGCTCTTTGCGGCGCCGGTCTACCTGGACCTGCGGGTGCGGGTGGAGAAGGATTGGCAGCGCCGCGACCAGACGCTCGACCGACTCGGGTTCTGACAGTGGCCGTTCCCATCGCCCTGCGTCCTGTCGTCGACGACGATCTGCCTGCGTTGTTCGACCAGCAGCGTGATCCGGTCGCCAACCACCAAGCGGCGTTCACCGCAGAGGACCCGGATGATCGTGTGGCGTTTACGGCGCACTGGGCGCGGATTCGGAACGACGAATCCGTGGTGATCCGGGCCATCGTCGCCGACGGACGGCTTGCCGGAAGCGTGCTGCGCTACGAAGACGAAGGCCGTCCCGAGGTCAGCTACTGGATCGACAGAGAACTCTGGGGCCGGGGGATCGCCACCGCCGCCCTCACCGCGTTCCTCGACGAGGTCTCCGATCGCCCGATCTTCGCCAGGATCGCCCACGACAACGCCGGGTCGTTGCGGGTGCTCCAGAAGTGCGGGTTCGCGGTCGTCGGTGAGGACCGGGGCTACGCCACCGCGCGCGCTGAGGAGATCTCCGAGTACGTGCTTCGACTCGACGGATCCGCCTCGGGTCAGACGTAGCCGTCGAATCGGGTCGCGAGGTCGGTGTCCTTGTTCGTGAGCGCTCCGGCCTCGTGGGTGCTGAGCACCAGCGTGACCGCGTTCCACCGGATGTCGATGTCGGGATGGTGGTCTGCCACTTCTGCGGCGAGGGCGACCCGGGTGACGAACCCCATGGCCTCGTTGAAGTCGGTGAACACGAAGGTGCGGCGGATCTCCTCGCCGTCGAGCTCCCAGGTCGGGTGGGCGGCGAGAAAGCTGGTGCGGTCGGCGTCTTCGAGTCGTGGCATCGTCCCTCCTCGGGTTCGAGCCTATTGCGCCCTAGCCTCGAAGCAATGGGCTTGCTCCACGACCAAGGGATCGTGCTCCGCTCCTACCCCTTTGGCGAGGCGGACCGCGTCGTCGTGCTGCTCAGTCCGAATCGCGGCAAGCTGCGCACCGTCGCCAAAGGTGTCCGCAAGACGAAGAGCCGGTTCGGCGGACGCCTCGAGCCGTTCACCCACGTCGACCTCGTCATGTACGAGGGCAGGAACCTCGACATGATCACCCAGGTGGCGATCATCGAGGCCTTCCCTGCACTGCGGGCCGACCTGGATCGGGTGGTGGCAGCGGGCACGATGGTCGAGGTGGCAGACACCGTCTCCGCGGAACAAGAGCCGTCGCTGCGACTGTTCCTCCTGCTGCAGCGTGGTCTCAAGGCCCTCGATGCTGGCCCGGCTCATCCCGACCTCGTCACCTCGTTCCTGCTCAAGGCGGCCGCGGTGGTCGGGGTCGCCCCTGCGCTCGAAGAGTGTGCCGGTTGTGGTCGTCCCGATGACCTCGAGCGGTTCAGCTTCTCTGCCGGCGGCGTGTTGTGCCCGTCGTGCCGTACCCCGGGCTCCTATGCCCTGCGGGCAGGACTCACCGACTACCTGGCCGAGGTGGCTGCCGCCGACATGACCAGTCTCCCCGAGGCCGACGCCGCGCTCAGCGGAGAGGCGATGGGGGTGACCCGCCGGTTCATGGAGTACCACCTGGAGCGCAAGCTGGAGTCCCTGGCGGTGCTCGATGGCTGACCGGGCCGGCGGCGTACCCGTGCACGTGGCCATCATCATGGACGGCAACGGCCGGTGGGCAGAGGCTCGCGGGCTGCCCCGCACGGCGGGTCATGCTGCGGGCGAGCCTGCCCTGTTCGATGTGGTCCACGGCGCCCTCGACCTCGGCATCGAGTGGCTGACCGTCTACACCTTCTCGACGGAGAACTGGAGCCGTTCGCCGGAAGAGGTCGAGTTCCTCATGCACTTCAACGTCGACCTGCTCACGAGGAGGCGGGACGAGCTGCACGATCTGGGAGTGCGGGTGCGCTTCATCGGCGATCATGCCGATCCGAGGATCCCCGCAGCCGTGCTGGAG
>Ga0255048_10000441_pt1 | contig 33013 bp, 25 predicted proteins | sample JV7_2_2_MG_FD_183619 | JGI IMG/M metagenome (GOLD analysis project Ga0255048, IMG submission 183619) | Seawater microbial communities from Jervis Inlet, British Columbia, Canada - JV7_2_2 | ecosystem: Environmental > Aquatic > Marine > Inlet | place: Canada: British Columbia | collected 2016-10-06
AAGACAAGGACAAATCTCTACTAGAGAAGCAGTAGGTAATGTAGAAAGAGAAGTAGCACAGTCTTCTCATATTACTGAATACTGGTTTATGGAGCATGACCAAGTTAAACTTAGAGTATTAGAATGTTTACTTCAAACTGCTAAGTATGCTTGGAAAGATAAGAATAATAAGAAAGTACAATATGTACTAGATGATGGTGCATCTATTATGATGAATCTAGATGGTGTAGAGTTTAATGAATCAGAATTTGGTTTATTAATCACTGACGGTGCAGGTTCACATGAATTAATGCAGAGTATGAAACAACTTGCACACGCAGGTATTCAGAATGGTATACTTAACTATACTCAGCTTATTGATATATTCTCTACTGAATCTATTTCTTCTATTAGAAAGAAACTTACTAGAAGTGAAAATGAGAAACTTCAAAGAGACCAAGCTAATGAGGAGAGACAACAACAAATGCAACAGCAAATGATAGAAGCTCAAGCTAAAGCTGAAGCAGAAGCTAGAGAATTTAAGAGAGAAGAATGGGATAGAGAAGATGCTAGATTAGAAAAAGATTTAGAAAATAAGATTACTGTTGAATCTATGAGACAAGATAATGAAGACTCTAGATATTATGATGATGGTGGAGCAGATGTATCAAGTCTGGAAAACATTAAGATTCAAGCAGATAAGATAAATAAAGAATATCAAGTTAAAAAAGATGCACAAAAAGAAGTAACAAGACATAATAAAGCAACAGAGAAACTTAAAGAAAAAGAGATTTCTGTTAAGAAGACACAAACTAAAGCTACTCCTAAAAAGTAATTTTAGTTATCGCTAAGATAATATTTTTTGTTATGTCACATAATTTTTGTGATTTGTATTATTAATAGTACGTATATTTGTACACATAAAGAGAAAGAGAGATGGGAAAATTTGAATTTGACGATATCAATCTGGAGGAACTGGCTAGTTCTGAGAACCCAGTAGTTGATACAGTAAATTTAACTCCTGCAGTAGTAGACCCTAAAGTGGAAATTACTCCAGCAGTAGAAGTTAAAGAAAACATAGATAACACAGATGGTGTAGATTTAGAATTCTTAGAGGATTCAGACACACCAGTAATAGAAAGCAATACAGAGGATAAGGACTCAGTAGAGAAGAATAAAGACAATAAAGAAAATAAAGATAAAGGAGCTCCTGTTGACAAAAATGCTTCTCTCTCTTCTCAAGACACGTTTACTTCCCTAGCCTCGGCATTAACAGAAACAGGAGCTTTTTCTTCTTTATCAGAAGAAGAAATATCAGAAATTAAAGATGTCCCATCACTATTAGATAGTATAGGGAAACAAATCAAACAAAATGAGTTATCAGATTTAACTGATAATCAAAAACAATATTTAGAAGCCTTAAGAAATGGTGTACCTGAATCTACTTTTGCAGAAAAGAAATCTACTGCAGAACAATACAAACAGATTGAGGATGCTACTATTCAAACTAATCCTGATATGGCAAAAGAGCTAATCAGAAGAAGTTTTATAATTAAAGGCTTTGATGAAAAGACTGCAGAGAATTATGCTTCTCTGTCTGCTAAGTCTGATACTTTCTACACTGATGCTTTCTCTGCAAAAAATGCCCTTGTTGCCCATGAAGAAGCTGAATTTACAAAAGAATTAGATAAAGCAAAACTTGACAATGCAACTAAGGCAGAGAAGAGGCAACTACAATTAGAAGCCTTGAAATCTAAATTAGATGGAGAGTCAGAAATACTTAAAGGAGTCAAAGTAACTACAGCTACTAAAGCCAAAATTTATCAGAGTATGACTCATCCAACTAAAATGGATGCAGACAATTCTCCACTAAATGAGGTTATGGCAAGTTATAAAGATGATGAAGAGTATAAAGTGAGGTTACACACTCTACACGTAGTGACAAAAGGTTTCACGGATTTTAGTAAATTAGCTAGTAGTGGTAAGAAAGCTGCAGTTAAAGATTTAGAAGAAGTGTTAAGACAAACAGGGTCTGGAGTTTCAGGTGGCAGTGTTATTACTGCTGCAGGAGGAGGAAAGACAAGTAGAGAAATAGCTGAAGCTTTAAAGAATATCAACTTTTAAATAATTATTAATTAACAAAAAACAAATAAATGGCAACTAGAATATCCCCATTACAAATGACGGATGCTACTACATGGAAAGGTTTGACTACAGAGAATCACTTAGGTGCAATCTGGCAAGCAGCTCCACAAAAAGTATCTGACATGATTATGAATGTTCAGCAAAACTATTTTGGAAATAACATTGATAGTGTACTATCTATGTATCCTGCCTTAGAATTAGATGACGATACAGATTTTGTATGGGATTTACAATCACAAGGATTAGACAACATTGAACTAGTAGAATGTAGAATTGACGGTTCTGCAATTACACCTGCAGATGAGCCAGGTAAGAACTTCAGTACATTTGAATTAGTATTCCCTAAGAACTGGTTCTCTGACACACAACGTATTGTTGGTGAATTGAATGAGATTTATCCAGTATTAGTAGTTTCTACTGCTAGTGAAGGAATGAATACTGTTTACACTTGTAGAATGGATACAGGTGATGCTAACTTGTTCCTTCCTTATGAAGAAGCAGTAGCTGGTAAACGTTACTCAGGTGAGTTCTCTCCAGTAGAAAGAACTATGTCTAGAAAAGGTAGAGAGATTAACTACAAATCTCATATCTCAATGAGACAATCTTTCTCACAAATACGTATCCAAAAGAAAACTCCTGGAAACATGAGTGGAAAGAAAATGGGTTCTTATTTCAAAGATGACTCAGGTAAGGTAGTTAAGTTCTGGCAACATTATGAATCATTTATGTTTGATAATGAGTTCCGTGAAGACATTAACAAATTGTATATGTTTGGAACATCTAACAGAAGTGCTGATGGACAATACAGAATTAAAGGTGAATCAGGTTACTCTATTACAGAGGGAGCAGGAATTCGTCAACAAATGGAAGCAGCTAATAGCTCTTTCTACAATGTATTTGATATCAATGATTTGTCTTCAAGACTTTTGGATTTATCTGAAGGTAAGTTGAAAACAGATGAAAGACAGTTTGTACTACGTACAGGAGAAAGAGGAGCTTATGAGTTCCACAAATCTCTAGAGAACTATTCTCAATTGTTTACACCTCTATTGAACCAAGATAGAATGTACAAAGTTTCTCAATCTGGATTCCAAATGGGATTAGGATATGGTGGACAGTTCATTGAATATTTAGGACCAAACAACATTAAGGTTAACCTTTCTGTGGATTCTATGTATGATGACAGAAATCGTAATAAACTTGCACATCCTAATGGTGGAGTAGTTGAGTCTTACAGATATGATATCATGGATATCGGAACATCTGCAGGAGCACCTAACATCCAGAAGTGTAAAGTAAAAGGTCAACCTATTGTACACAAGTACATCCCAGGTTTGAGAAATCCTTTTGCACCAGATGCACAATTCTCAGCAATAGGTACTGCTGAAGATGCATGGGAAGAGCACAAGTTCTATTGTGGAGCTGCTATAGTAAGAGACCCTTCTCGTACTGCTAGCTTTATTCACAACATGCAAGCTGGTTACTATTCATCATTTGCATAGTATAAAGTAGATTAAATATACTGAGGGCTTAGTTTTGAAGCTGAGCCCTCTTTTTTAAAAATAAACAATTCATAAAGAGAGAGATGGAAGAAACAAAGACAGCTAAAAAAGCTAAAAAATTCACAGGGGAAGACAGAGTAGTTATTGTTAAACCTGTATTAAGAGCTAGAAACCCTTTAGTAAGTGACCCAGAACATGAGGCATTTTACTTATTTGGAAGTAGCACAATTACTTATTGTTTACCTGTTGATAACAGGAATAACTTGATTAAACCTTTCCTCCCAGGAGATGAAGGTAAAGCAGAACAGGAATGGTTAGAGTATGAATTAGACTTAGACCTGAACTGGCACAAGAACAAAGACAATGAGTGGCACAAGTTAAAAGTTAAACTAGGTAAAGAGCCAGTTAAACTTAATTTAAGAAGCCCAAAAGATTATATGTTATACATAATCTTAAGAGCTAACACATTATTCATTGCTCCAGATGGAGATTCAATGTTAAAAAGAAAGACATACAGATATGCATTAGTTTCAGAAGAATATGAAATTAATAAAGCTGTAAGTGAAGGAGATAAAGAAATGGAAGCATTTATGGCTTTAGGGAAACTTAAAGATGATAAAGAAGCTATGGTTAATTTCCTTAAAGTATATGGTAAAAAGGTAGCAGCAGTGTCTAAACCTTCTTTCTTATTCTCAGAAATTAGAAAAATCATCGCAGATGATATTGATGGTTTCTTGAATGTAGTAGAAAACAAAGACGCTTTTGATATGAAGTTACTTATCTCTGATGCTGTTGAAGCAGGAGTAGTAATTAAACAAGGAAGAAAGTATTCTTTACCAGGAGGTGACCCTCTATGTGGAGAAGCTGATGTAGCTACTATTGATGTTGCAGTTGATTATTTATTATCACCAGCACAACAAGATTTATTATTAAGTATTAAAGCAAGAGTTAAAAACGCTAAATAGATATGACTGCAGTTGAAATGGACCAGGAATTTTTAGTCCTGTATGATAAACTTACAAATTTTGATGCTCCTGGATATTCAGAGCTAGAAAGAAGTATCCTTTTAACTAAAGCTCAAGAAAGAGTAGTTTTTGCACATTATAATCCTCTAGCAAACAAGTTCCATGAGGGATTTGAAGAAACAGAAGCTAGAAGAAAAGATTTACAAGAGTTAGTAAAGGGGGTTACTATTACTGCCCCCTCTGCAACTCAAACTAATGCATTACCTAACGGAGTGTTTTATGATTTACCTACAGATTGTTTATACGCAATTTCAGAAGAAGTTACTTTAACTTCAACAGATGCTTGTATTGATGGTCAAAGAATAAGAGTAAAGCCTATTACACACGATGAGTATAGTATTAATATTAAGAATCCATTTAAAAAACCTAATAACACGGAATATATTTGGAGACTTGATTACCAAGATAGGAAGCATGAGTTAATTACAGCAGTAGCGACTACTGTAAGTGCATATCATCTACGTTACATTAAAAACTTACAGCCTATTATACTAGGAAGTAATACAGTTGATGGTGTAGCTGGCCCATTAGATTCAGAGTTAAATATTATTTTGCATAAGAGAATAGTAGATGAAGCTGTTAAAATAGCCACAGGTGTAACAGACCCAGCATCTTATCAATTAAAAAGTATAGAGCAACAAGAAGGCGAATCATAATTATTAACTAAAACAAAGAAAAAAAATGGCAACATTTGGTCAAAGTGACATCCAACTCTTACAAATTGGACAGGCAGCTACTAAAACAACTGGTGGTGTGTCAACTCTAAATGACGGAGAAATTGGATTATTTACTCCAGCAGGAACTAGACTTACAGAAGCATCAGCAGCAACTGCTACTGAATTTCGTATTGTAAAGAAAACACCAGCAGGAATTATTTTAGACTCTGGTATCATCAAAAAATCTTCTATTGTTAAAGCAACAGCAACTGTATTTGTAGCAAGTGCAGACCAAGTAACTGCTTTAGGATATGACGGAACTTCAGGTTCTATTGATGTAACCAATGACAATGAGTACCACGTAAGAATTAATATGCGTGAAGGAAGAACATCTAACCACGGTGGTCTTTATTTAAAGCATGGATTCTACAAATCTGATTTAACTGCTACTCAAGCAGAGATTGCGTCTAACTTAGGTGAAAACTTAATTAACGAATTCTCTAAAGAAGCAGACCAGAAAGTAAAAGTATCTATCCTTTGTGATAATGCAGGTGCTGCATTAGGTGTAGGTCCAGCTACATTATCTTACGCAGAAGGTTCTCACTACTTAGTAGCTAGTTTAACTACTCACACATTAGTACCAGGAGACTTTGTAAGAATTGGAACAGCAGTAACTGATTCAGTTTATGAAGTAGTATCTGTAAATGGTGTAAACATCAAAGTGAGACAAAGAATTACTAATGTTTCTGCAACAGCAGTAGCAGGAGAAGTAATTGTTGCAGCTACAGCAGCTACAGCTAACTTTGGTATTAAATTAGAAGGTGTAGCGTTACCACATAGAACTGGTAAACTTCACGCTGATTTACAACCAGTAATCTTTGATGTAACTGTTGAAGGATTTGGAGTTACTCCTAATCAAGTAGTTACTGCAGCAACTGCAGGTAACGGAACAGAAAAGCAAGTGAAGGAATTAGAATTCTTCTGTCAAGGTAATGAAGGTGACTTCCTAAGAATGGGAGAACCAAATATCTTTGATTTAAGAAGTGAAGCTTCAGGTGACTATGAGTTTATTGACATCATGACAGAAGAGACTTCTAGTAAGTCTATTGTTAATGGTCCAATCTACAAAAGATTTACCTTAGCTATCCCAGAGACTACTCCTAACTATGCAATTGCAGGTACTGCAGATGACATCACTGATGTTCTTGAAGTATTAGCTTTTGGTTCAGCAACAGGTGCATTAGCACTATAGTAGTATTATTAATCAACAAACTAAAGGGGAGGACTTATATCCTTCCCTTTTTTTGTTTAAACTAAAAAATTAAATGGCATTAACCGATTTAGAATTAGCTTTACAAGTATGTGTTACTACTAACTGTACTACTTTAGCCTTAAAAGACACAGTTGGAGTACATTCAGCTACTAATACAGGAGGATGGGGAGTAGCTACTATATCTCCAGGAGATGTAGATAATGCTTCTTTAGAAATTACAGACCCAGCAGGGACAGTAACTACTGTAGATATTACTTCTGTAGTTACAGCCTTAACTATTACTGGAAATGATAGCTTAGGAGACTACTTAAACTACACTGTAGATGGAGAGTATAAAATTAAACTTACTCTTACAGTTGGAGGAGATACAAAAAATTTCTATCTTTGTAACTACTTGTTGTGTAAAGTTAGGTGTTGTGTAGATACTCTTTGGGGTAACTTTGCATCTGATACAGTAAGTTCAGATTGTGGATGTACATCATCTACCCTTCAACAAAAAGCATTAAATGCTGAAGCAATATTCAAAGCATTATGTGCATCAGCAGCTTGTAGTAATACAGTTACTAGAGATGCTCTACTTAAAAAGTTACAAAGAGTTTGTAATTTAGAAAAATGTAATTGTAATTAATATGTGTGATTGTAATGAGTGTTTTGACACTTCAAATATAACAATACCTGTAGGTCCTCAAGGAGTACAAGGAGTACAAGGTGAAACAGGAGATACTGGCCCTACTGGGCCTACTGGAGCAACAGGTGCAACAGGTACTTCTTCCTTTGAAACTTTTATAGACTTAAGTGCTGCTGGAAGTTTTACTGGAACAGAGACATTAATAACAGGAGCTACATATACTTTTCCAACTTCAGGGAATGTACAAATAGTCATAGATGGTTCTTTGTACTTAAGAGCAGCTACGCCTTCTGCAGCTACCATAATGAATTGGTATTTAGATACAGTAGAGAAACAAACTAAAACTATTATAAAAACTACAGCTACTACTATGGTTGGTAATGTTTTTCCAAGTTTTACTTGGAGAGGAGCAGTAACTGCAGGACAGGTTTTACAGGTAAGAGGTGTATTAGGTACAGGGTCTGCTGAATGTACCGTAGACAATCTTTCTATACTAATTAATAAAGAAGTATAATGACACAAACCCAGCTAAATAATTGGTTGTACTACCTACAATGTAAGTATTCTACTTGGGCTACTAGTTTCAATAACTCTTTGTCTTATGGTACTTGTATAGACAGCTTCATAGAAAACAACATAACAATATCCAATCTATTTGGTCCACTACATAGATATGTACCTTTTACTTCTACTGTAACTAATGCTTTCTCTATTACTATAGCTGAGGTTATTACTCCTGCTAATGTATCTATAGCTTTTACTTTAGATGGGTATACTATAACTTATACAGGAGTAAATGATACAGAGTCTATATTAACTTACATAGTAGCAGAGATTAATACTAATGTACCTACGTATACTACAATTGTAGATGGCAGTACTATTTACTTATACTCTTATGACACAGGAGAAAGTTTCAGTATACCTACTATAACTTACTCAGACACTACACTAGGTTTAGAGGAGGAGTCTTTGGTTATTAGTACTGATACTTTAGAGGAGGATTTAGATATACTTTTAAATAAATGGAATTGCTTGACTTTAGAAGAGGTATGTGCAATTAAAAATAAACTCAATTCTCTACTAGGGAATTGCAATTGTTAAACAAATAAATAATAAATATATGCCGTTAACTACTAAAAACCTCCCTGAAATAGGGGCTTTAAATGGTATTGACTACTTTAGAGTAGGCTATAAAGGAAAAGATTACAACTTAAGCAGTAAAGAATTTACTAAGTACCTTTTAACAGATGCACAAGTAGGTGCAGGAGCTAGTGGGTATTCCCATACTGGGGCTTTTGCAGGTAAACCGTTGGATAACAACTATGTATGGGAGGGTAAAGAAGGCATTAGTTACACTGGAACTGATGTACAAAACGGTACATACAAAATATTTAATTTAGACAGAAATGTACATTTAACAATTGACCAGCCTTATTGGACTAACCCAGTTCCAGGAGACCCTACAGATATAGGTTTATTTGCAGGAGAGTATTTACCTACAGGTGTTACTAATTTATTTGATTTTGATTATAACTATGATACTGAAAATACAGGTATAACACATCAATACTACGCTTTAAATGAAGGTACAGAAACAGGTCATGAAGGTACTGTAGGTAGAATTGATTTATCACAATGTAAAGTAGGTGATTTATTAAAAGTAAGATTTGAATTTAACGTAGTGCCTCAAATAGCAAACACAACTATAGAGCCAGCTTTATGGTACTCTAATAGAAATGCAAATGATGAAATTACATTTACATTTGCACTAGAAACTTCACCTATATTTTACGGTACAGGTACAGTAGGGAAAATATATCACCAAAGGGTAGAGATATCAGCATGGATAGCATCTACTGAAGATTTAAACGCATTGTTATTACCATCAATAAAGGCAGATAATCAAATAATAATACAACCAATAGGAATGTTGGTACAAATAATTAGATAACTATGGCAATTAGAATAGAAAGAAACGAAGCAGGTAACTGTATTAACTTCCACGGTGCAAGTAATCCAACATATTGGAATGCTTGTTTAAGCGGAGAAATTGACCCAGACTTTCCTACTACAGTAAATGTATTAAATGATATTATTTCTGCACAAACAGGTATTAAGGAGTATGAATACTTTAGAATTGAATATACAGAGTTTGTTGATAAAGAAGGTAATGCTTTTGTAGATGCTCAAGCTTGTGCTGATTACATTACACTAAAAGCTAACGTAGTTGGTTTATCAGGTGAAGGTATTGATTTAACAGGAGAAACAGTTTGTTTTTCTTTAGACGCTACAAGTACTTCAATAATGCTAGATACAGGTCATGCTTATGGAGTAAATACTATCAAAGCTATACCACATTCAGATGGTACAGTTCACATTGTATCTAATGATGGTGCTGATGATATTACTTATTTTCACCACTTAGATGTTGCTAATACTTGTGTAAGCGGTAGTGCAGTTAGTGGAGGTTTAAATGACGTTGTTAATACATTAAATGAGCTATTCACAGTAGGAGCTTTTGAAAGTATAGTAATAGCTGACCCATATAGCACAATGGTAGCTGATGTAAGTGGTGTTGATACAACTACTTCTTATGTAGGTTATGGAGTTGACCCAATTGGTGCTGATGTATATGGCAGTACAAACTCAAATTCACAAAATGGATATAAGACAGTAGAAACTATAGACCAAGCTGGTGAATATTTCACATTTGATATTAGAGTAGAGGGTACAATAGGCTTTGGTTTAGTACATTCTCAAGCTTCTTATGATGGTAATTACTACAGTGGTAATGCAAATTATGCAGACCCTACTAGATTTGGTGTAGGCAATTCAGGTCATGACGGTTATCAATTTTCACATTGGTTTCACCCAACTCCTAATGGTTCTTGGACAAACTACGGTGCTAACACTGGTTATTCAATGAGAGCTGGATGGTCTAACTTTAATGGTACTCAAGAGCAGACAGATTGGTTAGCTGGCAACCCTATAAAAGTAAGAGTAGGAATTGACAGTAATAGCTTTATCTCTATCGAAACACTAAGAAATGGTACTGATTGGGTTGTTCACGCAAGAACTTCTTATCCTATTGTTGATGGAGCTGGATTTCACTTGGGAATTAAAACTAACGATACAGGAGCTAGAGTTCACACTTTACCAAAAGTACACAAGTTAGAAGTGGATGACACACCTACTGCTATTGGAGACAGTAACATAACACTACTAGGAGATGCTCTTGGTACTTTAGCTGCTGGGATAGCAACTGCTTCAGGTACTAATACAGACAATGGGTTTATAACTGAGGAAGGACTTAGTGCATCTGGTGAGTACTTTGAATTTGAAGTAAACTTAGGGTCAAACCATACAGTTTCTTTAGTTGATGCAGATACACATTCAGTTGCAACTATTGCTGCTGACACTTCTGCTGACTTAATAAATACATATTCTTACTTTGGACAACCTATTAATAATTTGGGTGTTGTAACTTTAGGTCATCACAATTGGTCAGGGCTTCCTGCTACTGTAGGTAACAGGTTTGTAGCAACCCACTTTAGAATAGGTTTTGACAATCAAGGTAAACTCACAGTATGGAGTTCTACAGACGGGGTTAATTTTATTGTAAGTAAGCATTTGTCTTCTGCTGCTATTGATGGAGATTACAGGCTTATGTATATAGGCAGAGATGCAGGAGCTACATTTGAAACCTTGGCAAAAGGACAATTATCTCAAGCACCTACTATGTATTTTAGATACATTGAAAGTCCTGATGATATTTTCCATTATCCTCTTTTTGCTACTGAAGAAGAAGCTAATTACTTTGATTTACAAAATGGTGGTACAGGTACAAGTTCAACTAATGTATATCCAGATGAGCCTACTTTTGCTCAATGGTTTGAGCCTACAAATGGTCATACCCATAATGGAACGGTAGCACCTACAAGTGCAATATTGTTTGAAGGGAATCCTATAAATTGGACTGAGATAACTTCTCAAGTTGATGCTGATTTAGCACCACCATCTTTCTTAGATTGGAACTTGACTATTAGTGAGTTAAGTGCTGTTAATATAGCAGTAGCTCCAGCAGATGCAAGTTTTACAACTACAATAACAGATGTTAATGGGTCAGGTTTAACTTTATTAGGACTAAACATAGAAGGTACTGCTCCAGAAGTTGCAGGGGATTACAATACTAATCCTACTGATGTTTACACTCTTACAGTAACAAGAACTAACTCTTATGGTTCAACTTCAGCTACAATAACTTTAACAGTAGCTAACTTGACTGCTCCAATTACTGCAATTAGTGGATTTAATCATGAAGCTGCCTCTACAGCTATGATTGATTCTGACACTATGGATGATGGCTCTGTAACCCATGTTAATAATACAGTTGCAGATGGTGAAAGATTTATAATTGAGAAAGCTTATGTTGAAACTAACATATTACCTAGCTTAAGTGCTACAAATGATAAGTATATTATTGGTTTAGCTAATGACCCTCATGATTTTAGTACTTTAGAATTATCTGATTTTGATACAGCAATTGTTTGGGAATATGAAACAGCAAGCTCTCATACTTTTAAATTCTACAGAGATGGTGTAGTTCAGCAAAATATTGTAATTAACTCAATGACTCAAGCTTTTTATGACTATGCTATTGAAGTAAATGGTACTAGTGCTTGGTTAATTGCTTGTAGCTTAAATAACATAATGAATAATACAAGTCCTGCTGATGGTGGAACTTTCTCTAATACTTATGAAGCTACAAACATAGAGGGTACTGCACCAGTTAAAATTCACATGGCTACTTTAAATACTAGTGGTGATATTAGTACTGATGATATTGAGACAATTACAACTCCTACACCAGCTCCAAGTAACGATACATCTTGGGCTAAGGCATTAGACTTTAATGGCGCTAGTGAGCACACTAAGCAAGTTAGTAATAGTATGTATGCACAGCCAATGCAAATGGGAGGACTAGCTAATACAGTTGGTGGAAATTCTACAGCTGGATATACTTCTGACGATATTAGTGCTAGACCTTTTGCTACTACAGTTGTATTTAAAGCAGACAGACACAACAGTAATCAAGTTATATGGAATCAAGGAGAAGGCTCTTCAAATGGAGATGATAATATTTCCTTAGCTTTATCAAGTAATGGAGACCTTAGCTTACAATGGGGACGTCAAGGTACTGGAGTTAATAAATGTAGAATTGCTCAGAATATATCTTCTTCTACTTGGTATGGAGTTTATATTGCTCATACTGGTGAAAGATTAGGAGGTGGTGCTGCTTCTGCTTCTAACTTAGCTGATTGCTTTGATATTAGACTAATGAGTAGTGCTGATTCATTCAACGCTGTAGGTTCTAATCTATCTACTTCAAGTAATTGGATAACTACAGGTCAAAGAATGGATAGAACTGTTGCTGGAGATTTTACAATTGGTGGTCGTGGAAGTAGTACTTACTTAAGCTATCACGGTAAAGTATCTTCTATGTTAGTTACTACTCTAATTAGAAATCAAGCTCTTCCTACTACTACTGAAATTGAGTTAATGATTACAGACCCTACTAAGTGGGTAGATGACTACAAGGTAGGTCAAGGCTATCGTGGTTCTGTTAATAATGGAACTACTAGTAACTTCCAAAAAGACCACTTCCTTGCTTATAGAAGTACTATGGTATGGTTAATGGGAGACAGTAATAATGACAGCTATTCAAATGGTATGAGAAATGATTTGTATTCTATTGACCAAAATTGGACAAAGATGCAGCTAAATAGTATGGTATCTAATGATATTGAGAATGTAAATATTCCAGGATTAAGTTAATTATTAAAAAGGCACTATAAATAAAGCTATTACGGAAAGCTAAAAATTAAAAAAAAATGGATTTAAGTTATAAGAACATAAAAGAGAGTGTAGAGAAGAAGGGGTATAAGTTCTTTACTGGTCACGGTAATATTAATTTAATTGGTATTAGGACAAGTAATTCAATTACTAATGTATTTGATGATTATTTTTTAGTAGCTTATGAAGACAACGGTGCTAAAGTAATAGAAGTATATGATGCTTTTACTACAGACCCAGGAAAGTATTATTCTACTTACAAACTTCTTAATGAAGAAGGAGTAGCTATTTTAAAACCAGGACAACACAGAGGAATGTGGAAGATAGGCAAACATAGAGGGAAGTATAAAGCAGGAGTACAAGCTTCTAGAGTTACAGTTTACAGAGATAAGAATAAAAATACTACTATTGATGTAGAAGTAGAAGATAATGGTAGATTTGGAATTAATTTACATCACGCATCTGAAGCATCTGCAGTAGGCAGATACTCAGCAGGATGTCAAGTATTTCAATACCCAGTAGATTTAAGTAGAGTATTAGATAGAATGAAACTAAGTGGTAAAATCTATGGAGATACATTCACATACACACTATTAGAGAAAAAAGACGTATGCAAGTAACAAAGACTGATATAAAATTACTACCTTTGTATATCATTGTTATAGCTATACTTATGAATGTATGCTCTATGAATAGAAATGAAACTATATCTGATAAAGAATATAAGGTGGTGAAAACTAGTACACTTATAGATACAGTAGAATTTCAATTAGCTGTACCATATTCAGTTCCTGTGGAAGTCATTGTACCTAAGTACGTTACCTTTCATGATACTATCAATGATACTATTTTTAATACTCTTGAATACAATAATCCATACGAGGATTCATTAATTTCAGGTAGTATTTTTTCTAGAATAAAAACAGATGGTACTTTAGTAGACCAACAATTAAATTACATTCCTAAGTTTCCAAAGTATATTAATAGAACAGATAGTATATTTTTAATGAAACCTGAAGAAAAAAAAGTAAAATTATTCTTAGGGATAGATGGTGGAGTTTCTGCTAACTACATACTATTAAAACCTAAACTAGAACTACTTACTAAAAAAGAAGTAAAGTTTGAAGTTGGGTATGATATAATTAATAAAGGATACCACGTAGGTATCAGTAAAAAAATTAAACTTAGAAAGTAATGGGAAAACCAATTAACATTAAAGGTACTGGTGTAACTAATGCTATGACAGATAAAGATACTATACTAATTTATACAGGACCTAACAAATCTCCTAAACAATTAAGTAGCGCATATTTCCTTAGTTTTGTAGGAAATAATATTACAGTACCTGGTATATCAGAGGCTTTAATTTATAGAGCACTATTAACTGCTGATGTAATTACTACTGATAGTGGTCTATTAACAATAGGAAAAGAGTATATTATATCTACGTTAGAAGGAGCAGATGACTTTGCTAATGTAGGATATGTTACTCCTGATGTAGCATTTACAGCAACTGGTACAACTCCAACTACATGGGCTTCTAATACTGAAGTAGTAGATGTATTATTATCACAACCTACTCTAATAGTATTAGAGGATAATATAGGTATTACTTCTACAGACTACGCTGATGTAGGCACTGGACAACATACTTATAACTTCCATTCTGCTAGTAAGTTTATTGATGGGAAAACATATTTACCAATTAGTGCAGTAGGTATATTAAGGTATGATGATGATATTATTACTTTAGAGTCTGATGAGTACAATAATGCAGGAGTAGAGATAATTATCTACCCTTAATCTTAAAAATAAAATATTATGCCAACATACGGAAATGAAAATGATGCACTAGGAGGTGCAGGAACAATATATGATTTTACTACAACAGCAGTAACAGGAAAAAACTACAAATTTATAGTAGTTAATGATGATGCAGCTTTTCTAGTATTAACTGATAGTGAAGGTGCAGATATGTTAACCTTACAAGGTATCAGTACTAATACTGTTACTAAAGGAATGGTTATAAGACCTATTCTAGGTAGAACAATAACTGCCTACACATTAAGTGGAGGTTCAATAGCTTTAGTACAATAGATGTTTAGTTTTGGTTTTGGTAAGGATAGAACCATTAACTATCTAGGGGGTTTTAATCCTCTAAACATAGACGGGCTTCAACTTTATTTGGACCACTCTAAAGGAGTAACCTCAAATATAACAGGGGCAAATGTAAGCTCATGGGTTGACCAGTCTGTAAATGCTTTTGTATTTAGTAACGGAATTGTAACCGCTCAGCCCTTAAAAGGAGTCTCAACAGTTAATTCAGATGGAATTAATGACTTCCTTTTATACTCAGGAGTTAACCCATTAAATGATAATTCTGGAATATTGTTTTTTAAAGTCTATTTTGACGGAATTAATCAAGCATATATTATGGGGTCAGGTGACCAAGCTGGAACTAATGGAGTTTCCTTTAGAATTTTAAATACTGGAAAAATAAACTTCTTAACTATTGGGGGAACTACGACTAATCTAAGTTCTTCACAAACAGCTACAGTCGGGTTTAACTATGGGTATGTACTTGTGGATGGTACTGATACTTATTTTAGTTTGAATGGAGGGACAAAAGTAATAACACCTACAGCAGGAGACATAGGGCAATTTTATGGAGATATACCAGGTCGAGACAATTTAACAATTGGCGCATTGATTAGGTCAACAAGTGCGTATATCCCCTCTAGCTTATCAGGCTTAATATATACTAATATAATTCCATCAGATGATGAAATAGATAAAATTAACAATTTTATGTCAACTCTTTAATATTATGAGAAAACTATATGGAATAATACTAGGTACAGATAAAGAATGTACAGACTTAATTACTTTGATTGATAGCAAGGTCAAGTTTATGTTTAAAGGGGTAAGTACTACATACACCGACTTCATCAAGGAACTTAATGGAGAAAGGAGGTTAGTGATAATCAACCCTGAAGATATTGAGAACCTGCTAACTAAGTATCCAGATGTTCTAGCAGGATTTGGAGAGGCTTTGATTAATAGTGTAGAGGAAGTGAATATTGATGAATGGATAAGTAAATTAGAATTTTAATAAAAAAATAAAAATGCCACACAAATTAATAGATTTATGGGCCAAAGTTATAAGCTTAGGTTCAGCAGGATTCATAAGTATCTCCCTTTATTTATCACCTATATACCCTTTAATGGCTTTAGTTGGTATTATGATACTACTAGATACTTTCACAGGTAGATGGGCAGCAAAGCACCAAGCTATTAAAGATGGTAAAGATGTAAGACTAGAAGTATCTAGTAAGAAAACTAGAAATGGATTAATGCCTAAACTTATTTGGTACAACGTAGTAGTAATAACTGTTTTTATTTTAGATAGATTTATGTTATCAGATTTACTTACTCATTTTGTACCTACATTCCCAGTAGAATATAGTGCAACTAAATGTGCTGGATTAATTTTAATGTGGATTGAATTTGATAGTATAGATGAAAACTACTACAAAGTAAATGGAGTTACTATTAAAGACATCATAGCTGAGAAAATTAAAAAGGCTAAAAAAATAACTAAGGTTATTAAGCCAGAAAAGGAAGATTAAATTAATTTCCGTATCTTTGTGACTATAACTAAAAACGATGTCATGATTAAGAAGTTACAAGTAGAGGAGATAATGATGCTAGACCAAGTATTGGGAAGTATTATTGGTAGAGGTATTCCAGTTTTAAAACAGGAGTTGTTAGATGCTAAAGATGAATTAAATAAAGTGGTTACATCTACACTTAAAGAAAAGCAAGATATAGTAGATAAGTATATTGTTAGAGATGAAAATGGTTCTGGTAAACTTAAAGAAGGAGTTGATATGACTCAATCTCTTATGGTAACAGATTTTGAATCTTCAGATGAAGAATCAATGGTAAATGAGATTAATGCTATTACTGATAAAGAAGTAGACATTAACTTTACTACAGTTTCCAAAGATAAAGAATTACTAGTAAAAGTAGATGGAGAGTATAAAACTTTCACATTACAAAGGTATTTAGAGATGTCTACTGAAATAGATTCAAGGGCATTAGGATTATTAACTGAATTTTTTATAAATGACTAAGAAGAATCTAATAAAATTACTAACTGATAAACCTGGTTACTTAAAATCTGGCTCACGTACACTGTCAAGATTGTTTAATGTAAGTAGAGAAGTTGCTAAAGCAGCAGTTAAAGAAGTTAAATATGGTTCACCAGTAGATACTAGTGATATACATATTGATTTAGGTGCTGCTGATTTCACTAAAACTGCTGAAGCTAAGAGTAGAGCAGAAGCTCTCAACTTTGTAGCTACAAGTTTAATAGCTCAAGGAAAGATAACAGATGCTATTGATGTATTAACTAAGGCTCACGTAGAACAAGAAAAACCAGCTTATACAGTAAACCAATTTAAAGATGGTAACTATATAGTTTTAGGATGTTCTCATTTACCTTTCCATAACAAAGCAATGTGGAGTGCCACTTGTGCTCTTATAGCAGATATGAAAGACCTTCAAGGTATTGTATTAGCAGGAGACATATTAGATATGCATTCTATCTCAAGACATAGTAAAGGTAAGATTAGATTATCAGGTTATACTTTAGCTAGAGAATATGAAGAAGCTAATTTAGCTTTAGATGAATTAGATAGAGCTATTGGTAAAAGAGAAATCCAAAAAGAATACTTCTATGGAAACCATGAAGATTGGTATAACCAATGGGGTAAAGATGTGGATAACAGTTACTTAGGTACTGCTGGAGTTCTTTCACCTTATGAAGCTTGTTTCAAACATAGAGGATACAATACACAATTCAACTGGAAAACTGCTAGTGTAACATTAGGAGATTTAGAAATAGTTCACGGAGAATGGTGTAATAAGCATGCAGCTCATAAGCATGCATCAGAATTACATAGAAATATAGCTTTCTTCCATACTCATAGAATGGGTACTTACTTTGAGAGTAACATTGCAGGATATAACTGTGGATGGGGAGGAGATAAAAACAGTCCAGTATTTAGCTATATGTCTAGACCACAAAAAGAAAATTGGAGAAATGGTATACTTACAATAACATTAAAAGATGATATTGCGTATCCTACAGTACTAGACTTTAAGAAAGGTAAATTCTCTTTCAACAATAAACTATATTAGACAATGGCAACATTCAATGAAATTATATATGATGTAATGGAAATCATCAGAGGAAATCAAATCTCTGATGATACTGAAATATCAGAAAAGCAAGTAATCTACCAGATAGATAATCAAAGAGCACTTTGGTTAAGAAAAGAAAAGGATAGCATTGATTCTCAAGTTATCCAGGACTTAGGTTGTCTTGAGCTAGTTGAAGTTGATGCTGCAGAGTGCTGTTCTATAGAATTAGGATGTGTAGTACTTAGAACTAAAAAGATGCTCCCTAAGTTTGTCAAGCTCCATACTGGACTTGGTGTAACTAGAGTGGGCCCAATTCATAAACTTAAACTCCCTTTTACTTATACTGACTATGATAAAGCATTATATACTGCTCAAGCAGAAAATAAGTACAGTAAGGGAGTATTAAGTTTCTTATTAAATGGTTATGTATATGTCATTATGATAGACCCTAATATGATACACTTAACTCATCTTAATGTAAGAGGAGTATTAGCTTCTCCTGCAGATTTTGTAGGATTTAAATGTGATATGGAAGGAACAGCTTGTTTCTCTTTTGATGATGACTATCCTATCAATAACCATATGATACCATATTTAAAAGAGCAAGTATTAGCTCAGTTTGGAATGAGTTTAAAGATTCCTAAAGACAGTGCTAATGATGGTCAAGAAATGATAAACAAACAATAATGACTAAGAAAGGGAAACAAAAGGAGAAGTATGTTGCCCATATTAAGAGTAAAGATTTCTTTGACTACTACGCTAAGAAGTATTTTAAAGACTTTACTAATGAGAAGGGAGAGGAAATAAAAAGAGCCAAGATAGATAGGGATACTCCTTACTATGTTGAATATGATTTGTACTGTAAAGTTATCAGTGCATTTAATTTAGAAATCAGAAAACTTATTTTAAATGAGTCTTTTGATTTTGTTTTACCCAGAAGAATGGGTATACTAGGTATTAGAAAGAAGAAGATTACTCCTTGGATAAATGAGGAGGGAGATTTAGTAAATCCTTTACCACCTGATTGGAAAGCCACAATGGAACTTTGGGAAGTAGACCCTAAAGCTAAAGCTGAAAAGAAACTAGTTAGGCATTTCAATAAACATACTAATGGGTATATAGTACAATGGTATTACTCTACTAGAAAAGCAAATTATAAATGGAAGTCAGCGTACTCCTTTATTCCTTGTAGGACAGCTAAAGTAGAACTATGTACAATACTTAAAACCCCTAACAATAAAATAGATTACTACGAATTATGAGTTTATTTAACGGAAAATATGTAAGTGTTGAAACTATCATCTCTAAAGTATATAGAGATTTAGGGATGACAGGAGCTATAGAATATGGTGATGCCTTAGAATGGGCTGGAGAAGCTATGGAATTAATTGGAGCTAACAACTACTTAATAGAATCTGTTAAGGAAGTTTATGTTTCTGATTACAGAGGTTGTCTTCCTATAGAATTATTTCAGATAATTACTATTGGTGCATCTCCTGTAGCTGATGACACTCCTCAAGAAGAGTGCAGAGAAAGTAAAAACTTTACTCAAATGCGTTACTCTACGGATGCTAACCACCATTGGTATTGTGATGGTAGTGGAGATTCTGGATGTATTTCAGATTTGACCTACAAAGTTAATGATAATTTTATATTTACCAACTTTAAAACTGGATATATTAAGATAGCAATGATATCTATGCCAGTTGATGATAGAGGCTTCCCAAGAATTCCAGATGATGCTAAATTTAAAGAAGCAGTTGCTGCTCATATTAAATGGAGATTAGGATTTATCCAATGGTCTAGAGGTAAGATGCCTGCAGGAGTTTATCAAAAACTTGAAGCAGATAGAGATTGGTACATAGGTGCTGCACAAAATAGAGCAGTTATGCCAGGTATTGATATGATGGAGTCTATTAAAAACAACTGGTTAAGACTTATTCCTAAAATTAATCAACATGCTGACGGATTTAAATCTGCAGGTATTGCTGAACAAAGACACACTCATAATACTGGTGGAAATTCTAATGTTAATAGACCTAATCAATCTGATTCTGAAACTTATTTTAATATACAATAATGAAAGCAATACAGTCTTACTTAGGAGGAATGAATCAGGATTCTGCAAAGAATAAAAGACCTGCTAATTCATACTACTCCTTATTAAACTTCAGAGTAACTACTGAAGATGGCCTATCTACGGGCTCATTAGAAACAGAAAAAGGAAACAAATTAGGATTTACTATTCCAGACATTAAGAAACAAGGGATAGTTAGTAACCTTACAGGTACTGTTACTATTAACTTTCAAGATGCTACTCCTTCAATTGTTATAGCTGTTACAGAAGATAATATATTTGATGAGATAAGTACAAATGCAAGTGTAATAGCACTAGGAGCAGATGTTACAGTATATCAGATAGGAAGTACTACAGTTATTGAAGACACTAATGGTGCTAAGATTCAGACTATTATAGGGACTTTAGGTTCTACAGTAGAGTTTATAGCAGCACAATCTGGATTACAGATTATAGGATGGACTACTATAGTAGATGATATTATAGTATTCACTACTTCAGAAACTACTGAATCTCCTTCAGGTTCTGCAGGGCAGGTTTGGCAACTAGTTTATGATGAAGCTACAGATACTATTACTGGTATAGGTGCTTCTAATACTTTAGTAGTAACAGAACACTTAAGATATAATAACTTAGTAGATTTCTCTAGCTGTCATAGAATAGGTAGAGCTATAGGTAGATATGAAACTTCTAATTTAAAAAGAGTTTATTGGACAGATAATAACAGTTCAGTAAGAACTATTAATGTTGCAGACCCATATGTATTTGAAACTCCAGTAAATAACTTAGATTTAAGAGCAGGAGTAACATTTTCTCAACCTAACATACTAAGTGTAGGTACAGGAAGTTTACCTGATGGTGTAGTAGTACAATTTGCTTATAGACAAATAGACTCAGGAGGAGCAGAGACAATTTACTCTCCTGTATCAGCTATGGTTAACTTACCTGGAAAGAGTTTAACATCTACAGCATTAGAAGACTTTGAAGGAGATGTTACTGTAGTTAACCCAGGTTCTAACTCTGTTACTTATGATATTAAAGGACTAGATACTAACTATGATGTTATAGAGCACTTAGTTATTGTATACACTAACAGTGGAGTTAAAACTATTTATAAATTTGATGAGGAATATATTAACTCTACTGGAGAAACTACAGTAGTATGTGCTTCTATTTTAGAAGCTATTCAGATTCCTCTAGTAGAATTTAATATGTTATCTTCAGGCTTTGATAAAGCTAAAGATATTGAAGTAGTTGATAATCAATTGATTGCAGCTAATACAAGAACTAATAACTTTGTTGTAGATTTTGATGCTAGAGCATATAGATTTAATAGTTCTACAGATGCATTACTAGATGCAGATACACCTATCACTTTAAGTGGTCCTACTCCAGCATATGCTTCAGTAGGAGATACACATGATGCTATCAACACTTATAACGATGAAGATAATGCAGGATGGTTTACAGCAGTAAATCAATACAAGTATCAAGTAGATGGTACTACTTTAGGAGGTAGTGGATTAAATGTAAGTTATGAATTCACATCATATGCATCTGCAGCTAATTTTCAAGGGAGTCATCCTACTACTGCTCCACCACATATAGATGTAAATAACTGGGGAGCTTCAGATGGCCCTCTTACTTTAGGAGTAATGGAAGCTGATGGTTCTCTAAAAGAGATTCAATATGGAAGTCAACTAAAAAACAATGCATCTTCTTGGTTACCTAATAACTTAGCAGGTCACACTAGAGGTGAAGTATATAGATACGCAATGGTTTTTTATAATAATAAAGGGTCAGTATCTTTTGCTAACTGGATTGGAGATATTAAATTCCCTAATGTAGATGATGGTTTTCCATTAATGGTTAATAATGGTAGCTTTGATGAGTTACAGTCATTAGGAATAACATTTACAGTAGATACATCTTCTTTACCTTCTTCTGTAACAGCATTTGCTATAGTTAGAGTAGAAAGAAAAGAAGCAGATAAAACTAAATTAGGGTCAGGAATACAAATGTTCTTTGATAATCAGGTAGGAGAAACTCTTCCTGATATTTGGGAGAACACAGGACCTTTAGGGCCAGGTGCATCTTATACTACTTTTGGAAATATAGATGTCTATGGTGTAGTACAACCTAGTGTTAACCACTTAGCAGATTACCCAGGACTAACCCAAAGTCAAGTAGCTAACAGTCAAGCTAAGAGATTAACTTATATGTTAGGTCCTATAGCTCAATTATATAACGCTACTTTTAAAGATAATGATTACATAGATACTAGAGGATACTATAATAGTACTCTAGCATTATATGGTGGTGACCAAGTTGCTGCAAGTGGAAATAGGTCTTATGCTTTTTATTACAAGGCTGAAGGAAGCTTAATTGTTAATCCTTATAATAGAGAAAGATTTCAGATAGAATCTGCTAGAGATTTAAAGGTAGGAGAGTATATCTTCCCTAATACTGACGTAATGGCATTATATAGTGACCCTGCAATTGGACTTGCTAATAGTTCTTATGCTAGGTCAGGTGGTTCATCTGCAGTAAATGAAACCCCTTTAGGATTAGGTTCTATTAAAAAGATGCTTTTACTAGATGATACAAACTCTGTAACTAATAATACAGGTTCTCCTACAGATGCTGCAGGGAATGCAGGTAACTTAAGACACCCTCATGATGAAGCACATAAAGCTACTATAGATTTTAATGGTACTAGTGTATCAATTACTGATGTATACTTAAAAGAAATACAATATTGTAGATTCCTACTTAATCAATATGGAGGTAACACTTACGCTGATAGAAGTAAGAACCAATACATTAGTACTAATCATTACCAACCTATTACAGATGCTACAGGTTCATCATTTACTTTTGATGTATATGGTGGAGATACTTATGTTACTTACTATGATGAAGAGCAAATTCAATTTTATTGGAATCAAGTTACAGCATATAAAGAAGTGTATAAAACACCTATGGATAATAAATTATCTACTGCATTTTGTTTCCCTGTAGAGAGTACAGTAAATACTGAATATAGAAGTGGTCAGCATTGGGCTGCAGATAGAGATGCTGCTAACATGGGAGTATATGAAAGTAACTCTTGGCTATACAATGCATTATGGAATGTACCAAATAAGACAGAAGAAAAATTCTTTGCACAAGACTTCTTAACTACATTTGTAGAAGAACATCCTCATCAACTATGGGCATCAGATGCTAAGATAGATGGAGAACTTGCAGATAGTTGGAGGTCTTTTAAGGTAGCTAATTCTACTGAAGTAAATGGAATATATGGTCCTATTAATAGAATCATTAACTTTAAAGATAGATTATTCTTCTACCAGGACAGAGCTTTTGGTGTAGCATCTATTAATGAAAGAAGTTTAATCCAGGATAATTCTGGTCAAGAACTAGTACTAGGAACTGGAGGAGTATTTCCTAATTATGATTATGTATCTGTTAACACAGGTAGTTATCATCAGTTTGGAGTAGTAGCTTCTGAGAATGCATTATATCATTATGATGCTAGACTTAAGAAGATGTTCCAATATGCTGGAAGTTTAGGAGCTATATCAGAACTTAAAGGTATGAGCTCATTCTTTGATAAGAATATTAATGGTAGTATACTTAAAGCGGATAAGACTTTAGCTACAGGAGACTGTGGTGCTGCAGTAGGAGTACACGGTGTACCTGATTTCAGATATAACAGAGTATTATTTACTTTCTTAAAGCCCTTTAATACGCTTACTTTACCAGACCCTATAGAAGAAGACTACACTATACTTGCAGGAACTTATTTAGAGTCAGGAGGTAATATTTACTTATTTGAAGAAGGACTAAATATTCTGGCAGGTGCTAGGTTAGATGATGTTATAGCTTTAGGTACATTAGTAACTGATAAATCTCAATTAGGATTTACTATTAGTTACAGTGAGCTACTTCAATCTTTTGAATCATTTTATAGCTATGTACCTAATATCTACTTACAGTATGGTAGAAGACTACTATCAGCTTCTCCTTTTGATAGAGCATCTGCTTATGTACACAATGAAGGAGACATGGCTACCTATTATGGGCAACCTGCTTATAAATCTATTCTACATACTATACTTGGAGAAAAAGGACAAGTTAATAAGGTATGGAATAACTTAGAATTTAAAGCTGAGCTCTATGATACAAATGGAGATGACATTTATAATGAAACCTTTAACTCTATTCAACTGTATAATGAGTATCAAGATACAAGTAAAATAACTCTAAATGTATCTACTAGTATAATCCCTGCAACTAATGGAGGAGATATTAAAAGAAGAATGAGAACTTGGAGATATACTATACCTAGAGATTCTACAGATGGTAAATCTAGACTAAGAAACCCTTGGTTACATTGTATACTAGAATATGATAACAATCTGAATAAGAGACATATAGCACATGAGTTAATATACTCTTATAGTGCAACACCAATGTAATATGACAGTTAGTAATACTGTATGTTACTGTTAATCACACACTTATAATAAAAATAAAAGATGTTCTTCATTGTAAGAGCATCTTTTTGTCGTATATTTGTAAACAAATATATTTGATAACACCCAACATTATGGCAAATAATAAAAAAGTAATAATTAATCCCCACGTAGGTCTTCCTTCTTTTGCAGTCAAAAAGAAAAAGAAGAAGTTAGCTGGTGGTGGTGCTCTTAGTGGTGACCTCTTTGGTGCTGCAGGAGATATCAGTTCATCTATAGCAGATACATTTATACCTGAAGAAGATGACAGACTATCTAATCCAGGTAAAAGAGCAATAACTGGAGGATTATCTATGGCAGGACAAGGTGCTAAACTTGGTTCTATGTTTGGACCTATTGGTACAGGTGTAGGTGCAGGAGTAGGTTTACTTGCTGGTACAGTATTAGGTGCTGCAGGTGGTAAACAAGAACAGCAAGCTAAATTTGATGCACTTAAAGAAAAGCACTATGCAGATGGAGGCTTACTTAATCCTTTTACTTATGCTAATGGTGGCCCAATGGGTGGAGATATAGAAGAAATTAATGGCCCTACACATGAAGAAGGTGGAGTTGCTATGGGTGAAGGCAATGAAGTTGAAGGTGGAGAAGTCAAAGTAGATGATTATATCTTCTCTGATAGATTAGGTATGCCTGATTCTAAAACTACTTTTGCTGATGAAGCTAAGAAGATTAAAAAGAAATATGAATTAAGAGATGATTCTATTACTATGGATTCTCAAAAAGCTGAATTAACTAAATTAATGGAAGCTAATGAGTCTATGAGAATTGCTAAAGAAGCTGAAGAAGCTGAAAAAGAAGCAGCAGTTCAACAAGAAACTGAAAAATTAGCTTTAGGTGGACCTTTAGATGGTGGAGGTAGAAAAGAAAGAAGACAAGCAAGAAATAATGCAGAAGATTTCACAGACCAAGATACCTTTGGTATAGAAGGAGCTGGCGGTTTACCTAGTAACTTTAAAGGAAAGAGTTACCACCATAATGCTGGACTTGGTGCTGATAAAGAGTATTCTAGAACTGCAGGAGATTTCATACATGATATCTTTAATAAAGAAGCCAGAATCAAAACTACTTTTGCAGATGGAGGAGAGCTTGGTGATGGTGACCCATTAAAACAGTTCCTAGTAGATAGACCTGATTTAGTTGGTATGCCAGAAGATACTATTATGCAAGTATTTAATAAAGTTAATGGTATTAATCCTGCTGCTGAGAATGTTCAGTATAACCAATCACAAACTCAATTAGGAGCAAAGATGCCTACCTTTATAGATAGTGATTTAGCTAAGGAATATGGAGCTACAGACCCAAGAGGAATACAAAAAGCTCAAGCTAAAAGTGGATACATTACTCCTCAAGGAGGAAAGCAAACTTTAGATAAGAGTGGATTACCTGCTATGCCAGACCCAACTAGTTTACTAGGAGGTACAGATAAGAGTAAAGACCCTACTAAGTTTCAATTTGGCAATGAGGAGAAAGCAATGCTTGCTTCTAGTTTACCAGCTTTAGATAATATGCTTAAAGGAATGAAACCAGAAGTTACTAAATTTGATAGAGTAACTCCTGAGACTATTTCTTTACAGCCACAAAGAGATGCATCAGAAAGACAAGCAGCTATTGCAAGAGCTATTCAAAGAGAAAATGTTAGAGGAAATGCTAAGTCTTCAGGACAAGCTTTATCTGCTTTAAGTTCAGGTAACTCAGCATTAACAGAAAACCTTACAGGTAACTTAATGCAATCTTATATGTCTGAGGAGAATGCTAATGCTCAAATAAGAAATCAAGCTAACCAAGCTAACACTCAAATAAGTCAACAAGAGACTATTGCTAATGAGCAGAATAGAGCTATGGCAGCAACACTTAAAAATATGGGACTATCTAATATTAGTACCAACTACCAAGGATATCTTAAAGATAAGAAGATGGGTAGTGAAAACATAAGACAAAATAAAAGAATTATGTCTATGATTAATGCTACGTTTCCTAACTATAATTGGGAAGAAGATAATGGAGCATTTGCAACTGCATTTGCATCTCAATTAGGAAATACATCAACTAACGCTTACGGAGGATATACCCTTCCAAAAATGTAAATTATGCCAGGAATAAATAGATTTTATAAACCATCACAGTCAGGATATCAATCACAATTTGTACCAGACCAACTACCTGCAGACTTAATGTTAAAAGGCTTAGCTTCTAAACAAGGTAAGTATGACACTATGGCTGCTACTCTTAATAAGTTTGGAGAGTGGGACCAGAGAGCACTTCAAGGTAGAGATACAGAATATGTTGAAGGTAAAAAGAAAGACCTTGAATCTTTTATAGATAAATCTATGACTCAAGATTTAGGTTCTCAAGAATTTGCTAGAGAGTATCAGAACTTCAAGAAAGGATTTACTCAAGATGAAGGACTTAAAAAAGTAGGAGCTTCAGTAGCTATACATGATGAATACCAAAAAAGAGTTAAAGACCTTAAAGAAGGTAAAGGAACTGATTATGACCAAGCTTTTGTAGATAACTATACTAGAAACTTTAGTGAATACACTAAGTCTACTGCTACAGGTGGACAAGGATTTGAAGGCAGTACTCAATTAGGAGATGCTTCTATTTTATCAGGAGTAGATATTAATGCTGAAACAGAGAAATACTTTGACCATTTAAAAGCAGATGGTAGAGAATCACTTAAAAGAATTGCTGGTGGACTATCTTATAAAGATGGATGGGTAGGAGTTAGTGGAAAGAAGGTAGATGCACAAGCTGCTAGAGTATTTGATGAGTATTATGACTCTAGAGCAGGAGAACAACTTCAAGCTAGATTTGATGCTGAAAATATTCCACAAGGGATGACTTATAACCAGTTCTATAATAACCTTACTCCAGAACAAGCTCAAGAGTATAATGCTGCTAAGAAAGCTGAGGTAGGAAAAACACTATCTAGTGTAGGTCAAGGATTTGTACATAATAAGTCTACTACTAACATGGATGTGGCTTTAAATAAGAAACATGGTAATGATAGAGAAGACCAACAACTTAACCCACAAAGTCCTAATTTCCAAGTATACGGTAATACTGTAGCTATTAAGACCCCTACTTTTGAAGAAAGTACAGAACAGTTTGAAAGTAATATTATTGCATTAAATGAACACGGTAAAGTTAAAGATAAATTTACTGCCCTAAAAGAAGGATTAACAGACGGCTCTTTGCTTACAGATAAATTTAGAGTAGATGGTGTATTGAAACTGGATACTGAAACAATGAAATTATTAGAAGGTATACCTGGAGCACAGGACTTCATTAAAGGAGTACAGATGTCTCCTGCAACTGTAAAATCTTTAGGAGAAATTTTAGATAATAAGATAGAAGACCATAACTTCCAAATACATAGTATTAAAGAGCAACAAACTGTAATTAAACAAAAGAGTATAGATGCTACTGCTGAATACTTAGGTAATCAAAAGTTTGGTGAAAAAGAATTAGTTTTATCTGAAGCATTAGATTTAGGTAACAGTATATCTGACCAAGATAAACTTAGTATCCAAGCTCAAATAGAAAATGGTACTTTTGATATAGATTTACTTAGAAATAGGCCTACAGCAGAGGAACAACAATTAGGTGTATTAATACATAATGCAGGAGGATTTGATAACTTAACTCCAGACAAGCAGGCAGAGATGACACAAAAAATCAACACTGCTAAAACTAATAGAGAAAATCTAATGACTTGGGCTGAGGCTACTCATAAGTATGATAAAACTATGGATTACGTTGCTGGTGCTGCTAGTGTGGGTATGGCTGATGATTATGAAGATATTTACAATTCTCAAAAAGCTTATCAACCTAAAGCTCAAGTAATTAATCAAGAAGTAGATACTTACCGCCAATTACAAGTTAATGAATATGGTCAAGTAGTTAAGACAGGGAATGCATTTACTGCAGATAAACAAATGCAGAATCTATTTAATGCTAACTCTGATGCATTTACTGTATATATAGGAAGTGAAAGAATTAAACCAGGTGACCCACGTTACCCAGATGAATTAACATTTGGTTCTGCTAACAAAGAAACTTATGAAGGTAAACCTACATTTAATGCTTCTAAAGAAGTTACTATTAAAGATGAATTCTTTGATACTGAAGAAAAGAAGACATATAACTATACTGTTGTAGCTACTAATTTAGATAATGTAAATGATTACTATAGTGCTAAAGGAATGGAAGCACAGTCTAATGTATTAGCTGATGCTAATTATGACTCTAGTGTATCTATGTATGACCAAAGAAACTTAAGTGCTGCAGGTAGACAATCTCTACTTGATTATACTACTTATCAAGACCCTAAACTTGCAGAACAGATGTCTAGAACTGAAGGTTTAAAGGCTACTGGAGAAAAGACTTTCTTCTCAAGAGATGCATTTAATCCTCATTCAGGTAAAGTAGAAAAGATTAATTATCAAGTTAAGAAATCTGGAAGCAGTGAAGGAGGCCTTATAGTAGAAATTACTGATAATGCTGGAAATTTCCTTACAGGTGATGAGCCTTCTATTAATATAGACAATGCAGCTCAGTTATCTGGAACTATCTATCAATTAGAAAGAAGTCTAGATGAAGCACAAGGACAATATGAAAATGGTCAAATAGGTTTATCTAAACCAGGTACAAAAACTGCTGAGTACTCTAAAGAAGGAGTATATCAAGGTAGTACTACTTTAACAGAAAAACCTGTTACTAAAGATGAAACACCTGCTTTTATGAAAGGCCTTACAAGTAGCTATTTATATAGCTCATCTAATTAATTTTAATTATATTTGTACAAACAATATTACTTAATGGAAGAAAATAACTTGGAGAAGGATGGTTTACCATCTGCTAATACTCCAGACCCTAGCTATGCAGATAAGCCTACTTTTGATGGTAAAGCTTTAGCAGCAGATTTAGTTAAGAATCAAAAACAAAACAAACCTGCTGTAGCAGTAGGTACAGGTAGTAATTTAGATTACAACAAATTCAGAAAAGAATTAGGTAATGATTTCCAATTAAATAAAGGAGAAAAGTACCTAGTAGGTAAATACAATAAATCAGTAGAAGCTAAACAAAGAGCTGCAGCTATTAAACTTTCTGAGGAACAAGGTTTCTTTGGTGAGTTAGCTGCATTTACTCAACAAGCTGCTTCTGAAATAGTATTTGGTGCTATTGAAGGTGCTGGTTATTTAATGGATTGGGAGTCAGTTATGACTAAAGGTGAAGAAGATGACTGGGGTAATTGGTTATCTGATTGGGCTAAAGGTATGAATGAAAGTATAGCTGCAGCTAACCCTATTTACTTACATCCAGATGATAAAGGTAGATTTGCTATGGATAGCTCTGCTTGGTGGTTAAGTAATGGTGTATCTCTTGCATCAGCTTTAAGTATTATGATTCCTGTTGCAGGATGGGCTAAAGGTGTTGGGATGTTAGGTAAGGCAGGTAAATTTGCTGCTACTGCTGCTAAGACTAGTAAGTTTGCATCTAAAGGTAAAAAGATTGCAACTGCTGCAGCTACTGTATCTAATAAGACAAGTAAAAGTAAAAAAATTCTTAACGCTGTTCATCAAGGGGTTATATCTAGACACATTGAGTCTTCTATGGAAGCATCAGGAGTTTATGATGAAAAATATAATGATTTTATAGCTCAAGGTTTCAGTGATGCTGAAGCTAAAGAGTATGCAGCAGAAGGTGCTGCTTTCTCATATAGATGGAATTGGGCTATGGTAGCTCAAGATATTCCTCAATACTTAATGTTAGGTAGAGGAATGAGTCCTTCTAAAGCTATTTCTTCTATGAGATTAGCTAAAGCTGCTGGAAAATCTCCTTATAAGGCATTAGCTGTAGCAGGTAAAAACTCTGCTGCACAGTTCTTAGGAGAGGGGTTTGAAGAGTCTTACCAATTTGTAGTAGGACAAGAAGGAAAACACAGAGCTGATTTAGCTGCTGGTATTATAGATGAGAATGATACTAACTTCCAAGATAGATTAGAAAGTTATTCTAAAGATTCTGAGTTATGGACTTCAGCATTCTTTGGTGGTTTAGGTGGTATGGCAATGTCTGCTGCTAGTAATATTAAAACTCCTAAAGGCGTTAAGAAAGCTCAAGAATGGGCTAATAATAAATTAGGTAGAGCTACTGGAGCTACTAAATACGTAAGTGAAGTAGATGGTAGAATAGAGGAAATTGTAAATAGAAATAAAAATATCTCTGCTAACTTACAGATTCTACGTGATACTGTAGAAGCTGGTGATGAAAGAGGTATGGAAGCTGCTAAATCCAGAATAGGATTTGAATTAGGTTACAATGCTGCACAAGTAGGTAACTTAGACTTAGCTATTGAAAATCTAGAGGCACTTAAGAAAGTTAAGCCTGAAGATATGGAAGAGCTAGGTTTTGATGAGGGTTTCCAGGAGAATTTAGATACTCACATTGCTGGGATGAAAAGAGTAGGAGAGCTATTTGAGAAGAATACTAAGAAATATTCTCCAGAAACTGTACAGTCTATTACTTATAGAGAGTATATGTTAGAGAAGTATACAGATAGATTTGCAGTACTAGAGTCTGACATCAGTAATATGATGGAAAAAGTTCCTAATATTAATGCTCTTTCAGATATAGGTAAGACAGTATTTGAAACTAAGTTAGAACAAAAAGCAAAAACTAGATATATAGCTGCTGCTGAAGCAAGAATTAAGAATACTAAGATGCCTCAAGCAGAGAAAGAGGCACAGTTAGCATCTATTGCAGATGTTAAAGCTGCTCATGTGAAGAATACTGCTATTCTAGAATCACTAGAGACAGATATGTTAACTCCAACAGATAACTTAGCTATCTCATCTTTAGATGGTGGGTTTACTGAAGACTTATCTATAGCTAAATCTGAAGCAATATTCCTTAAAAATGAACAAGCTCAATTAGTTAGTGAAATAAACTATCAAACTTCTAAAGCTGGTCAAAAAGAAATGGCAGAGCAAAGAGCTGCTCAAGTTAAGAAAACAGTTAAGAAAGAAAAGACTGCAAAAACTAAAGCTGAGCATGCTGTTAAAAATGAAGAGTTAAATGATGGTTTAGGTAAAGAAGAAAAAACAAGGGCTTTACAAGGTAAATTAGATAAGTTAAGTGATGAAGATTTAGAAGACATCCAGGGACAAATATCTAGAGGAGAACTTTCTCCAGGTAAACTACCTAAAGAACTTCATAAGAAATTACTAGACTACAAACAAAGAAAATTAAATGGTGAAGTCAATGATGGGGGAAGAAACCCTAATGCAGACCACCAAGCTGCACAGAATGCTGCAGTAAATCACGTACCTGTAGAAACTCCTTCTAATGAAGACGGTAATACAGAAGCTGACTATACTGAATTAAATATTACTACTCAGAATACTCCATTGGCTTGGTTATCAGTGAATAACCTAAGACATATGCTTCCAGGTATGGATACTCCATTACGTAAAGCATTAACTAGTTTCTTAGAGACTAACCTTAGTACTGCTAATATTGATATATTATTCAGTATTAATATGGAGTACATTAAAGAGCAAGCAGATAAAGGTGTTACTAAATACCAAACAATGCTTGACGCTATTAATAGTGGTACTATACCTGAAGACTTAGTAGGTGAATTACCTATTAAAGGTGACTTAATGAGAAAAGGTGTGGCTTTAACTCATCAAGAGCAAGCTTTATCTATAAGCTTACACGATGATAGTTTCTTTGATGGAGGTAAAGACCCAGAAATGATAGCTAGTCAGAAAGCTAAAGTATTAGAAGATAAAAGAGCAGTATTAGAAGCTCACTTCAACGGAGAACAAGTGTCTACTACTATAGTAGGTAAAACTGGTGGAGTGTTAAACATATCTAAAGATGTTAATGGTGAATTTGCTAAGAATTCTATAGCAGATGAAACTAAACAGACTCCTGAAGAAATGGAGTTTGTATATGGTGATTCTACTGATGGTTACTTTAATCCTAATGGAGAGCAAAGTAAGGAACTAATTGAGTTTGGTTCTGCTACTCCTGGAGCAATTTATACAATAGTTAAGAAAGCTAATGGTGACCTATTCCCTTTAAGAGCACATGTTAATAATGTTAGCATGACTGAAGCT
>Ga0255048_10000442_pt1 | contig 32951 bp, 57 predicted proteins | sample JV7_2_2_MG_FD_183619 | JGI IMG/M metagenome (GOLD analysis project Ga0255048, IMG submission 183619) | Seawater microbial communities from Jervis Inlet, British Columbia, Canada - JV7_2_2 | ecosystem: Environmental > Aquatic > Marine > Inlet | place: Canada: British Columbia | collected 2016-10-06
GTACTTTGAAGCATTCCCGTTTACTTCAAACCCTCCCCGTACACCGTTCACACTCGCGTATCAATGATTGCGTCTAATGCTGTTTGGTCTGCTGCCTGTACTATCTGGGTTGTGTATCCGTTCTGTCCGTAGCTGCTGTCTGCATTCATGCCAGCGTTAAGGATATAAACACCTCTATCTATTATTGATTGATAGGCTGCCTCTGCGTCTGCTTGTGTATAAGCAACAACGCCGCGCCCGTCAGCAGTGTCTATCATTTGCGGCATAGGTATCAGCCCGGCTTTAACATCTTCTATCATGTTATGTATTCGTGATCGTGCGTCATAGCTTATCTCTAGCGGGCCTTTGTTAAGTGCTGCATCGCTTGGTCTGGTGAAGTATGCGCCAGCATTGGATAGCTCTACCGATTTGTTTTGTATCTCGTCTATTCGTTCGGCTTTGTTTGAGAATAAGCTACCAATAGTAGAGTCAGCAACCATTGCATCAAACTGTATTTGGCTGCCTATGTTTGTTGTTAGTGTTACAGTGCATGTGCCTAAGCTGGTGCCGCCTGCATCGTAATCATGTTTAACATTAAATACGCCGTCATATATCCCATTAGTAGCCATTGCCTGCAACAGTGATTCAGGACTAAACAAAGCATAGCTTGCAGTGTATACGCTCATATTATAACCCTATCGATGAATACTCTTACGTTTGATATGTTAGCCAATGAACCGCCGCCGCCGTATACCTTTCCATATCTTACCTCGATGGTATGAAGTCCAGGGCTAAACGTGTACTCGAATACCTTAGTTTGATAATAGTTATTACGTGAGTCTTTCGGCTCTATCCTGCTTTCATTATCAACTAATATTCCATCAATATATAACCCAGTTGCAGTGCCTCTGTTTTTTGCATCATTAGATACTTCGAAGCTCCACGTTATTCGTGCTGATTCATACCAGAATGATAGGTCATAGCTGAATAGACTTTGTGGTGTTGCTCCATATTCTGCATTGGTACTAGACGTTCCTAGCTGATGAACTAATGATACTGTGTTGCGTTCTACGCTTGATAGTTCCTCAATTATAGCCATTAGGTCACGACCTGTATTTGCACCTTGGCTGTGCGTAATCTTGACTGATCTTTGTCATATCGATATAGCCGCGCCCATATGTCAGCTTCACCTATAGTAACGCGCATCATCGGCGTAATTTGCTTCATATACACGCCTTTGAAGTCTATAGCTGGCTCTGTAAGTGACGTTGCTAATTCTATAACGTCTTGCGGTAGCCCTATGTTCTGTAATACAACCTCTGTTCCTGAAGGTATGCCCGACAATGTAGTCAGGTTTGTCCAGCTTGAACCTATCTCTATAGCTGTTTCAGTGTCTGGCATTTGCTGCCTCCTTTACCGTCTTTTCCTGATGATGCTTATAGCATAGAACCTGCAAGTTATCGGTATTATCGTCGCCACCTTCTGCTTTTGGCTTGATATGGTCTACCTGGTTACCCTGTTTGTATATGCCAGCTCTTAGGCACTCTTGGCACATGTGATCATCACGACTTAAAACTACCTTTCGTAGCTTATCCCATTTAGAACCGTATCCGCGCTGGTGGCGATTCTTTCCGCCATGATCCCATTGCCTAGCCTTTCGTTCTTTCTGGTGGTAGTCACAGTATCCGCGCTCTGTTGCGTATTGCTTGCACCTTGGTTGTATACAAGGCTTAGGCGGCGCTTTAGGCATTTATCGTTGTTCTATTCGGTAACTATAACTAGCGGTAGGGCTAACAGATAGCTCTACGGATTCAACCTGTGCGTCTGCTATCCGAATGGTTCTATGAGTGCTCAGATTAATAGATGCGCCGTCTATTGTTTCAAACACATCACCACCTTGGGATTTAGCTCTGACTGTAAACGTTCCTGAAGCTAACGCCGTAACCGTTACTATGGTTTCAGTGTATGAAGCATCAACCGCAAGCTCTAAAGGTGATGAGCCAGTGTCACTACCAGTTTGTACCGCTAAATCTCTAACTATTTTCATCGTGTGTTCCTATATCGTGGTTGCTTTGATATTTGTGGCTGTTATTGATTTAGCGGTAATCGTCAAACCTTCACTACTTTCGCCAATTACTGCCGCTGTGTTAACTGTTGCGGGTGTGCCTGTTCCTTCTGTTGTTGCGTCACCGCCCTGTATGAGTACCATTTCAAATGAAGTAGCATCAGTTGTCAGTACGCAAGCGTCTGTAATCGTAGTGTTGTTAGCTGTATTATAATATATCTGGTTAGTTGCCGCTAATGTCTTGCTTAAATCGCTCTCTAAATGTACCCCAAACCCTCCAGCGTCTCTATTAACGCTAGTCAGTGTTACGAATGCCCAGCCTGATTTAACTGCTGTAACTACATTCTCTGTAGCCGTACCTTCTGCGCCTGTTACGCTTAGTGTTACCGTTTCGCCTATTCTCGGTACTGACTGCGCTGAGCTTATGCCTGCCGTATCATATGTATAAGTAAGGTTTGGTATTGTGCCGCCTAGCGTGATTGTATCGCCGCCTAAGCTAGCAGATGTTGCAGTGGTTAGCCCTGTTGTAGTGATTGATGATTGTACTTGGTCAACGGTTGGATTAGTGGATGATATTGATACTCCGCCCGTTCCACCAATAAATATACCAGCGTGGGTATATGTAGGCTCCCAAGCGCTAGGCGTCCATCCTAATGCTTGGCTAGTGGTTGACTCGATATCTGACAAATACAACCTACAATTCTGTGCGCCGGTATTGGCTGCGGATTGCCTGACAGTTTGAGAATTATCTGCACTCCATGTTGTAGCTGACAAGTCGCCCCACCCAGAATCATAATTAGTGGGAGCTAGAATATTTAGCACAGTGCCTGTACCTGTTACCGTTAAAGACGGTTCAACATACAAGCCTCCACCATCCCACATATTCTCATTTTCAATTGGGCTTACAGCAGTTACGTCAGAATACACCGCCCAGGTGGCTGTATGTATAACCCATTCAGCATTTGACGCAACAATGCTGTACGTTCCAGATGAGGCTGTAGTCAGGTAAAATACTTGCAGAACATGCTGGTCATCACCGGTCTTGTTACCGTCGTTTACTAGCTCTGTAAACGTTTCTCCGTTCCATGTTGGAGCGGCCACGAGAGCTGTAGAAGGGGTATTTCTATAGTGGTATGCCGCAAATATAGTGCCCCCCACAGAATCAACCTGTACCCCAGTCAAGGTGGGCGCGTTTGTTATTGAATCAGAAAATACACTTGAACCACCTCTAATATAAGTAGCCATTTACACCTCACTCGCTATGTATACTCTACCACCTGCATCCCTGCCAGATGGTGCGCCATATCCTGCAATATCTGAAAATACCTCTATAGTATCTAAATAGAAGTAGTCTCTATCTGCGCCTCCATCAGTCCAAGGTACGCCATTCCAATAGTCACCAATGCCAACATCGTCTATTGCATATGTTGCATTTGCCAATGTAGGGCCGCTAGCTATACCCATATACGTGCCATTAATCCAGCACTCAATAGTTCCACTTACAGAGTGGACGTAAGTTTTCATTTGTAAATCTACCCATGCATCTTTTGGTATCATGCCTGCATTCATATCCCCGTAAATACCTGTGTCAGAGTTTACATATAACGGTCCTACCGGCTGTGCAATAACACGCCTGCCCATAGGGGGTTGTACATACACCCTACCAAAGCCTGTATCTGGAGCCATTACCAGAAACTTTAAATTACCTGAGCCATCGTAATCATGCCCACAAGTAGCGGCTTCCGCTCCATCACTTTGACCGAACGTAAACCCCCAAGTCATAGTAGATGGAATGTATATTCTTGCGTTATACCAAATAGTATTGCCTTGAGGAACCACATCAGGCAGAGTCACATGCCCACCAAAGAAAGGATTACCCCCACAGGCAACGGGAGCTTGACCCGTATCCAATACTACCTTAGCTGATTTACCCTGCGTAAATGCTTGCTCGGCGCTAATAGTAGTCCTAGTAAAGCCTGTAAAGACGGCTCCAACCGTGTATGCTGCCATATCATCAAAATACAACGCAACGCTAGTCGTTGGCGTAGCTACCGAGCTAGATATAGGGCCGTTTTCAGCGCCATTTGTAGCTCTTACATCAAAGGCATATTGCTGGCCGTTTGTCAGACTGGTAAATTGATATGTTGTTGCATTTGACGTGGAAACCCAAGCGCCCGCAGCTACTCTCACTTCGTAATCGGTTGCACCTGTTACGCTAGACCAGCTTAGGTTAGCTACGGTATCTGCGCCAGTGGCTGTGAAGTTAGCAGGAGCGGTTAGACCTGCGGGCCTATCTCCATTCTGGTAGCTCTGATCGGAATACGGACTAGTACTGTTAGCCGTCCAATTCAAGTTTATTTCTGTGCCTGCCATATCGCCGCCTAAAATTCTAATATCGTTTAATTATAGATAAACTGACCATAAAATAAACTACTATGTAGGCGGTTGCGGCAATTCCTGCCAATGCGTGATATATCCGCCCATCGATGGCTTGTGCACTCCATGCCACGATTGATCGTTTGACTCGTAATTCTCAAATGAGAACACCTCAATAACGCCATCCGTCCAATATGTAAGATACATTCCTTCCAGTTCTGGTAGTTCGTTAACCGTTATCCATTTATCGAATAGTCTCATTTTCATTCTTTTACTCCGTGATTAGCTAAACACTCCAAGCTGATTAGTATCGCTTTGGGTATCTCTTTGGTATTTCTCTCACTGCAATATTTACGCATCGACCGCTCATTAACACCGACTAACCGCGCCGCTTCACGCTGACTAACGCCTATTTTACTAATTAACGCCCTTACATTCTCTGATTCAGTCATTGAATAACCCCATTTGCAAATCTGACTTTTCTGTTTCTCGGTCTATCTCTATCGCTTTTAACTTGCTTAACCGCACCTTTCTGCCAGCAACCTTTACTATGCAATCCGGGCCGTATGGCTTTCCGTTGTAAAAATAGCCCCTTTTCAGAGGCTTTCCACATCTAGAACAATTCATTCTGATCTGATTTATCGTATCGGCTTTCCGCATGTTCTAAATTGATTTTAGCCTGCTTAAAATACGAGTCCTTCAACTCAATACCGATTGCCTTTCTACCCATTGATACCGGGCTATAAACTTCTGAGCCTACACCCATAAACGGCGTTAACACGGTTTCACCTGGATTAGTGTATAACTGAACTAGCCGGTCAATAACATCTAATTGAAGCGGGTGAACGTGCTTCTCGTCGTCCTCTTCTTTACTGTCTCTGAATGGCAGAATGTTATCTATACGTATGTCATCCCAAACGGCGGAGGCATAACGCTGCCAAATATAATGACTCAATTTATTTGTTTTTGGATCCTTATGATCGGCAAATGTAATATTTAGGTGTTCCCATAATGTATCACCGTCCATATCTGAATCATTGGCATTATTCCAAGCCTGTAGAATATTGGGTAATATAGGCGTTTCACCGGCATAGTCGAACATTCCGCAATCGTGAGTAACCGGCGTTTCGTTTTCGCCTTTCTTCTTAAATACCAGTACATAGTCCGGCATTGCTGTAAAGCACTCTGTAGAATCTTCAACTATCATCTTGTGCATCAATGACTTAACCATCGTTCGCATTCTTACTTTTAGCGGCTCTTTCCATACTGTAATACGGTTTCGATAAGTGAACCCGTATTTTTCATGAAGTTTCACAATTTCAGCGGGGAAGTCCCATAGATACTCGCCAGCATCACGCATAATAACATCGGTACAATGAACTGCCGTAATACGACCAGGCTTAGTGACTCGCGCTATTTCCTTGATTAAGAATTCATACTGCTCTAAAAATTGCTCTTTGCTTTCACAGTTTGAAAAGTCGTTTTCACTTGAGCTGTAGTTATACAGACCGGCAAAAGGTGGCGAATACACGCTAAAGTCAATCGATTTGTTTTCCAATGATGGAAGTACATACATGCAATCGCTGTTATAAATCGCGTATCGACCTTGGTCGTCTATTACTTGTTGTTTTACGTGGCTCATTTTAAAAACTCCGGTAATTGTATTTGTGTTTTGAATCTGTTTTCGTTCTTAAACTCAACTTCGTTTACTGACTTATTTAGCTTTGTAAATAGCTGGTTAGCCTTTTCGGCCTTTTCAATTAATGACTGTATGACCTTGGTCTGACCGTTTGAATAGACCATATCAACCGTTACATCGTTTTTCTGCCCAAATCGCCAGAAACGGCGTATAGCCTGGTAATACTGCTCGTAGCTGAATGTAGGGAAGTAAACGGTATGATTGCAATGCTGCCAGTTTAGGCCAAATGCGGTTATCTTTGGCTTAGTGATTAGCTTCTTGATTTCTCCGCGCTGAAACGCTATTAACAACTCCTCTTTTTTCTCTAAATCCATAGAACCGCGAATCTCTTTAGCTTCTGGCATTATTTCGCCTAGCTTTGCGGCTTCATCATTGAAGTTGCACCAAAATACAGAAGTATCCCTGTCTTGTGCGACTTCTGCCGCCATTTCACAACGCTCGACTATAGTTTGCTTCTGTTCCTGCCTAACATCACTTAGGCGGCTGGATGGCCTAGCGAACATCTCACACTGCCCATTGATTGCTAGTATTTCTCTGTTGTCTACTTCAACCTGATTTACGATCAATTCAGGCAATACGTGCCGATCATCACTAAACCCAATATCAGACGGCTTGCGAACTGACATAGACCAGCCTGATACCCACTCGTAAAACGCCTCCTCTGCGTGCCCTTTGAGCACCCACTTGTTACCCATCTTAACCGGGTCAATAGTGTTTTCGTTGTTCGTGAAAAACTTGCCTAGCATATCTGTGTAACCCATATAACCGAGCGCTTCTGAACTGGTACCCAATTCAATAAAATCATTGGGACTAGGCGTAGCAGTGAATAGGTACCGATATTTAACCTTTTTAAGAAAGCTAGTTATCTGCCCTTTTATTCGTCCGTCAAAGTTCTTTAATATTGAGCTTTCGTCCAATATCACACAATCAAAGTCTTCGGGGTTGAACTTGTCTAATCGTTCGTAATTGCAAATAACAACATCAGACTTAAGTGTTCCATCCTTTGAGTATTTCGGCTCGCATATATCAAACTTTGCCGCCTCATCAATGAACTGATAAGCAACGGCTAACGGCGTGATTATCAATACTCGTTTATTGGTTATTTGCGCGAAATTTTGAGCAATCGCCAGTTCTATTAGTGTCTTTCCTAAACCTGTATCAATAAAACCACCATACCGGCCCTTACTAATGCAACGCTCTATAATGTTTTTCTGGAAGTCAAACGCGCCACCAGGCATATAAACCGGATTGATACCGTCACCTATAACGCTGTGTTTCTTGCTTTTTATAAAATCTAAATATTGCATATATATTCCAATTTGGGCGGGGCTTCACTTCCCACCTGATGACCAAATCAATTAAAGAAGGTCAGCCCCATAAACTTAATGAGCTATTAGCTGTTCACGTATATCAACACATGAAAAGTCTGAAACTATCCTGCTAACAGAACCCTGAGCCATACCTAAGCTACGCGCTATATCGGTCTGCGTTCGCTTTTGGGTAAAATACTGGTGTCGAATATCCTTAGCTCTGCTATGTCGGTACTCTGCTAGCTCTGTTGCTAATTCAGAGCCTATCCGTTTGTTTTCTGCCAATTTGGCTAATAGCAAATGCTCTTTCATATCCACGAGTGATACCTCGCTGTTGTGCGTGTTTTGTTTGATTTGGCACTAATGCCGGTATTGAAGTCTGATCTCATTTTATAACCTCGTTTGATTCTGGTTTAATGCCTCGCTGTTGCGGCTGGCTTTACCCACTATAGGGCGTTAATTCCTATTTGCAAGCAAATTATTGCCAGCTTTCGAACTTTTTCGTGTCTCCTGATTCTAGTTTTTTAAGCTCTGATCGATAGTGCTTTGCTATGTCTTTCTCCTCTAGCTTGCTAACCTTCTGCTTTGAATCGCGCTTCTCTCTTAGCAAATCCATGTGTCCTTCACCAAGTAATTCAGTTACCCAATAGCCTGAATCAGCAGGACTACCGCCGAACCAATTGTGACAACTAAAGCACAATGCCTGTACGTTATCCTTGCACCATCGAATAGTTCTGTGACGGCGTGAGAATATGTGTGAACAGTGAAGCCCCATTGAACCTGGTTCATGTACTGAGCCGCATCGCTCGCATGTCCAATTGGCTGCCGTTCTTACGCATCTGCTGAATGCCTGGTCTGCTGGATTTATCTTTGTTTTACTCATCTCTTACCCCCTGTTACTCACTAGAACTAAGCCCAGCTTATTTGCGTAATAGCAAACCATATCGTCAAGCATCTTCTTATGCTGTCTGCGACTCATTGCGCTTGTTACGTTGAATAGCTTCATTGCACCTATTTGCTGCTTTGGCGTGAAGTCATCGAAGCCTATTTTGTCCAATGTGAAATTAATCATCTTAGCCGTTTGCTGTTCCTCTGGAGTTTCAGCGTCATACCTGAGTATAGGTAGTCCTAGCTCAGCCTTAACGTAGTCTCTAACGTACGTTTTAGGCTCTCCGGTATGTTCGCTTACCTCTGCTATCCAAACGGCTTGTAGGGCGTTAGAATCGCTGCTACGTTTCTTTGGCAATCCTTCTGTCGCGTAATAAGTCATTACCTTTGACTCGTTAGCCACTAGATAAGCATGTAGCTCGCTGTAGCCTTCGCCGTCAGGCTTGCAAACGAATACTGGCTTATTCATTCGCTTGGGCCTTTGGGGAGTGGCTGCCAGTGGGTAAATTCACTTACTAACTTATCTCCAAGCCATTCAAAACACTTAATTCGTACCACGCCCTTATCAACAACCAAAACAGCATCGCTTTTGTGCATCGGAGGTATTTCCATTCCGCTAACTACAAGCCTTGAATCGTCAGTGTGGGCAATGCTCGGCAATTCACCACTATCTACACTTACCCACTCTGACTGAGCCTTGCGGGTATTCCATCGCTTAGCGACCTCTGCCGATATATCATGACAACATGAGCACTCGAACTCCTCGACAATACACATAGAGCTAATTTCTGCTAACACACGAAGCAGGCGCTCGTTCTCGGCTTTGAGGTTTGCTATTTCCTCTTGGACACAGGTGGTCATTTGGTAATGCGACCCATCATCACGAAGTTGGCTGTGACATGCCTCGCAGTGGTTCACTTGTCTGACTCCTTAATTGCTAATAATTCATTAACCTTGGCTTGATCTTCGGAGTCGGGTTCTGTAATCGAAGCAAGCCACTCCAGCCCATAACGCAGTCGCTCATTCTCGGCTTGCATGTCTTTAACGCCTTTCTGGTAGCCTTCCCATCTATTCTGCCAAGCTTCAGCATGTACCTCGCCTATTGAGGTTGAGTTAGGCCAACTGCGGGCTTGGTAGAATTCCCCGTCCCAAAAAATAGATTCAGGCACAGGATTTAACGCTTCAAACTTCTCTCGTATCTCATCCATCGTCGGACTCCTTAATTGCTTCTTCTTGTGTGATCATCACCAATCGCCCCCACAACATACAAGCTCGGCATACGTAATAATTTCATCACTATCGCCTATTTCTCCAATTTCACGCTCGCCTGTCATTATGTGTATTTGATCGCTACCATCAAGATACGCAAACGACTTTGGGTACTCTTTTTTGTATTCAGCAATGACTTTATTTAGTGCCTTGGCAGCGCGTTGAAATTTACGGTCAAGATTATCCATCATAACTCCTTGTTATCTGACTTCACTATCGCAGCAGTGATTAGCTTGAGTAGATACGGTATGGCAATGAATCCTACCAGTGGTATTGATATGGCTATTAGTGTGTTCATGCTAGCCCCCACTTCTGAGTGCTCAATTGCGTTAATGATTCGTTTTTGCGCCGGTCATATGCTGCCCGCTGTTTGTCATTCTCACATATTTTGCAGTTAATACCGCGCCCGGTTGATGTTTGTGTCTTGCAGAAGTCACTTAATGGCTTGACCTCGTTGCATTTTTTACATTTTTTCATATCCCTGCTCCTACCAGTTTGTATTGTTGATTTCCCTTAAGCTTTCTCTGACTACTTGTTTTTTTTGCTTTTGAACGTCTCTGTTATCCATTCGAGTTATCCAGCCCCTTACCGATGCTTTCCAGTCCTTCATCTTTGATTTTCCAACTAGCCAGCCTTTTGATTCATAGAATGCGTGAAACTTGATTCCCTCATTGCCTGACAACTCTCTGTTTTCTGTTCGGTCAAGGAAGTAATTTTGCACATCAAGAATTGACGGCTCGACAAAGCGTTTAGCTTTGGCTGGGGGTTTATCCCCCTTATCTTTTATATTGGTTATTGGTTTATGGTTAATGGTTATTAGTTCTTGGTTAGGGATACCTTTGGGTTTTGTTTGGCTTCCCTCTGGTATCCCACTGGTATCCCACTGGGTTTCTCTATAGACCGCATCCTTTCTAGGTCTCCCGCCTTTCGCTGCATTTTTACGATTCTTAGTTACTGTTTTCCGGTATTCCTTCAACATTTCTTCACAACGGTTGTGCGTGTAACCTTTTTCGGTTTCAGTAAAGTATTCCGCAAGAACTGTTTTTACCGTATCCGTATGGGTTCCCAATCGTAACCGACGAATAACCGACTGGGTTTTCAGAGGGATTGGTTTTTCAGAATCGTAATAGAAGTTAATCAGCCGGAAATAGGTTGCTTCTTCTTCTAACGTTAAGTGCGAAGTATGGAGCGCCCAATCAGCAATATTAAATTTGTAATAGTGCATCACTCGGCCTCTACTGACTTGCGAATAAAGTCTAACCCTTTCTGGTATACGACCGTTTTAAGGTTGATATGCGTAGTGCCATCAGGCTTAGTGTATTTGGACTCAACTAGGCGAAAATAACCCCGATCAACATAGTTCTGATATGGGCTGTTATTTAGCTGTAGTATTGATTTGTCACGCAGTAACTCGAATAACTTATTCCTACCCAACCCTTTGATATTAAGCACCTTGGAAACGTCACCGATGCTGATAGTATCCGACGAGCCTGTAACATCATCATAAAAATCAGCTTTAGGCTTAAGCTCTTGTATTTGTTTTGTTTGTTGTTCAATTAGTGACTGAGCGGCTATTAAGCCCTTAGCCATTTGCATCTCTGGTGTATCTTGATCGGCTTCTAATTCTTGCCAGCGGTCAATAATTGCAAGGCGATATTTAACAGAGTAACCAGATATAACTAAATCACATTCACGCCTTGGCAATATATATTCTGTTTGCTTACGGTTCATGGTGTCTAAATAGATGCCCGCAAATTTGCTGACATCTATTTCAGCATGTTTTAACGTGAGTATTATATCGCGCACAACGTCTGGATGGTTTTTGCCTGTTACTTCTGATATTTGACGGCTAGTCATTGTTTTAATATTTGATTGAACTAAGTTCATAGCGATACTCCAAAATCAATTAGACTTTGGGCAAGGAATCAGTATAAAAGGGTATTAAGATACCTTGTCCGTTTAATGTCCTAGTAGATACGCGGCGGGCCTAAATCTGGTAGGATTCGGACAAGGTGGCTTTCAGTTAGCAGGGTAATTAATCCTGTTGATCTAACCTAGCCGCGCTTTCAATTATAGTTATTAATGCATTACAATCAAGTCCCGGTTTCGGCACTTGCCACCCCTGCTCCGGCGGTGTCGTTTCCGGGCTAATACCTAACCGCAAAATAGACAAATCCAGTACAACCCGCAATTATCCATAATGATACTTTCCAGGCTTCACGCCTAACCTCATATTTAGGCATTGGCTCAACACTGATTACCGCATACGCCGCAATGAACAATAGGAACCACACGAACGTTACAGATAACAGAGCTAACGTAGCAGGTAATAAATTCATTCGCTCGACTCCTTACCTGTACCGCCACATGCGCCACATTTTGGACTACCATCACTGTCGTAATAGCCAGAACCAGAACACGCTGTGCATTCTGACACCCTACTTGACCGGCTTTTTAGCGTATGGCTCACGCTCTCGTATGCCTCTTTGTACGTTACAAACTCTCCGCCCTCTCCTTGGTCTACCATTAAGGCTAACCGCTTTAGGTCTTCTATTTCGTTGCGTAGCTCTCGTATTTCTTGCTTGTAGTGAATAGCATCTATGTTCATTCCCTCGACTCCAATATTTGATTAATTAGATTGTCTTCAATATCACCAATTATCATATCCAAATCAATAGCGTATGTTTCGCCAATTATCTTTAGACTGTTAATCTCTACCTCATCAGGCTCGCCAGGGTCGCAGAAGTCAGGGTCTGCATTGATGATAGGATTAGAACCGGCGCTAAAGTTAAATTCCACCTCCGCCGTAAATTCTACGCCTAGTATCTCTATTTGTATTTCCATTGTATTACTCATTATCTACCTCCTGTATCTCTCAATCGGCAATACAGCAACAACGTTATTGTTTATGTCATAGAATTGTATATTCATTTTAGCTCTATTAGGCCATGTGCCTGATATATCTGCGCGGTGAAAAATAACATCAAGAAACCCCGATGATAGAGTTGATTGATTATGAAACCACCTAATTTCATAATCAGCACCATCAATACAGAATGCGAACTCTCTACTAAACCCATACTGATTTATATTTATGGGCTTGCCGTTTATTCTGTCGTCTCTAAGTATTCGCTCTAAAGTTTCATAATGGAATTTATTCATGGGTTTCTAGTCTCCCTTGGGTATGAGTTAGGAACCAATGAACAACGACCATGCCAACGCGCATAAGGCATAGAACTACCGCGCCACGGCTTCATAGAGCTAGTCCAAAACTTAACGGGCTGCAATGACGTAGTAATTATTGACGGCGTTACATTCCATATTCTATCCATTCCAAGCTTGTACTTTAGTGTGCCGTGCTCATACTTTTGGAATAGGTCAGACAATTCAGACCTGAAATCATGACGCGCTTGGTAGTATTCATTTCTGTTCATGCTGGCTCCTTGGGGCTTTCGCCCCGTTTGAATTGGTTTAAAGTTTAAATAACTCAACCCAGCCACCGCAGGGTGATTGGGCCTTTTCGCTATCGGTTACAAATACGGCTATAAGCGCTCCGGTATCGTTTACCTTTGCCTGCATACCCCAGTCAAATTGGCTTATCGTTACATTATCTGGATGGCAGTTATCAGTAACCATTTCAAACCATTGTGGAAATTCAGAAGGGTTAAAGGTCTTTTCTAAGTTCATGTTCAATTCCTTTCTTGTTGTTTATTTGATTTCTGAAGTGTTGCAGCTTACCGGAATAAATACAAGTATTTTATTTTGCAGTGGATTAAAACAACGGCATGCGCTAGGCTATAACTTCAATCACCAACGAGCACGCACAAAATGAATATAAACGAGGCTTTCCAAATAGCCGTTAAAACTAGGCTTAACAAGCGAAATTGGACTAAATACGACTTAGCACAAAAGGCAGATATGGCGGAATCAAGCGTCTACTCTGTGTTTCGTGTTGGTCACCGGGTGACTATGGTCACCGCTGATAAGATAGCCGAAGCGCTAGGCGTTACGCTGGCATTGCTTATCAAGGAAGCTAAAACTATCCAAGCTCAAAAGGTAGACTGATATGAGTAACCTAGATACATGGCGCAAGGGTGAAACAACAGACCCGACCTTCACAAAGGACAATAAGCACGCCGCTGGTGGTTCTACCAGTATTAATACAACGTACACCTTTAAGCGTGCTACTGAAGTATTCGGCCCCGTGGGTATTGGATGGGGGTATGAGGTAACCAAAGACGAAATAATAGACGGTTGCCTGGTTGCTTTCGGAGACAAAGAAAACGAGCAAATGATACAAACTAAAATACACACGTTACAGATTCGTTTCTGGTACGTATTAGACGGCGTTAAAGGTGAATTCTACCAATACGGGCACACTGATTTTGTAGTCAAAAATAAATGGGGCGCATATACCGAATCAGAGCCACACAAAAAGAGCCTATCGGATGCAATCAAAAAAGCGCTGTCTATGCTCGGCTTCTCTGCTGACATATACCTTGGCATGTTTGATGATCAGAACTACGTGGACTCTGTGAAAATGGAAATAGAGGCAGACAAAGCAGAAAGCGGTATTGATATTGAGGAGCAAAAAGTAATCGAGTTTAGAAACTGGGTTGATGAGCGCATACAGATATACGACTCAATTGGCAGCCTTAAAACGATTAAGACGGCTCACACCAAGTCTATACGGCTCCTGCATGAAAAGGCTTCCTTTGGTCGTATCTCACAAAAGCAGCATGATGGCGGCGTTATAGCACTAACTGAACACTTCGAGAAGGTATCAAAGAATGTCGATTAAACCACTATACAAAATCAGCAACGACCTGGAAGGGTTAAACAGATTAATATCAGACGGCGATGTCACTGTTGATATGATTGCAGACACTATGGAAGGCGTTGAACTTATGTTTAACGAAAAGGCAGAAGGTATCGTAACAATTGCCAATGGATTTAAGCATAACGTCGATATAATCGATTCAGAGATAAAACGCCTAACAGATATGAAAAATTCACTGGTTAGCAAACAATCCAGCCTTAAAGAATATCTTCGCGTTAATATGGAGCGAACCGGTACCACCAAAATATCATGCGACCTATTCACTATCACACTCAGAAAGCCCACAAAGCGCGTATTGATTAGCAATGAATCAGAGATACCCGACGAATACGTAACAGTTAAAACGGTTATAGCACCCGATAAACGCCAGATATTAGCCGCCCTGAAGGATGGCGCGGATATACCAGGCGCAGAACTTGAACTAGGCAAATCATCAATACTTATTAAATGAGGAAACCACTATGAATTTATTTTGCTTTACTGGGAATTTGGGAAAAGATGCCGAACTTAAAACTACGCAATCAGGCACTCAGGTACTGTCTTTCAGCGTTGCGGTCAAGTCTGGTTATGGCGATAACGAGAAGACCAACTGGATACACTGCGCGCTATTCGGTAGACGCGCAGAAGGTAACCTGGTTAGCTATCTTAAAAAGGGTCAACAGGTAGCCATCAGCGGCGAATACGAGTTAAAAGAATGGGCCGGGCAAGATGGCACACAGAACAAAATGCCCAGCGTAAGAGTTAATGAGCTTGACTTGGTAGGCGGCAAACCACCCTCAGTAACAGGTAATCAGCCGCAACAATTCCAGCAACCAAAGCAGCAGAATACAGGCTTTACAGGTCAACCGGCTAAAAGTAGCGACTTTGACTCTGATATACCATTCTAAAAAAGGATTACAACATGAAACCACTGACTTTTAATTACGATGAAATTAATGACTCACTGCTAGACGCTAACGGTCTATGCATTATGAATTGCTTTAAAGGTATGAACTACGCACCAGTAGAAAACGGAGCCGATAAACTAGATGTAAAGCAGGTTAACGCCCTGAAAGATTCAGGATTTGACGCTAAAGAGATAATAGAGATGTTCAAGTCAGGCGTAATATAACTTATCAAATAATAAGGTTTCTTATATGAACTTAAACGAAGTACAAGATAGCGTCACCAAATGGGCGCACGACCGCAATCTAATAGACGGTACTAATTCAGATAAACAGTTTGTAAAGCTAATCGAAGAAGCTGGCGAACTAGCCGAGTGTATAGCCAAAGGCAAGCGAGACGAATTCAAATCTGAACTAGGCGATATGATGGTTGTTCTCAATAACCTAGCTGTACAGAATAACACCACGTTAAACGAGTGTTTTAGTATTGCCTGGAATAAGATTAAACATCGAAAGGGTAAAATGATAGACGGTTATTTTGTCAAGGAAAGCGACCTATAGCGTCAATAGCCCCTTAAATGGGGCTTTTTATTGCCTATAAATTGCAATTGGTTAGTTTTTACACTATAAGACAAGTAACAAACGGAGGCTAATACTATGACTAACATCAAAGAAGTAAGCGATTTAGCCAAAGAGCTGAACCAAAAGCTAGGAGAAATTGACGCAACGGATAAGCAATCTTTGTATTGGATTCAGAACCAAATGAATTCAGTGAAGGAAGCTATTGATCAGATTCAGACAACGAATTCTGACAGTCTACCCAACGTGAGGCTAATTCAGCATAGCGAACTATTAGGTTATTCAGGCTTATACCTGATATAGGCTCCACTTCGTATTGCCCGCAATTTAACGGCGGTAATCGATACTCTGTTTCATATATGACAGTTGTATCGGTTATCGTTTCAAACTCAATCCGTGGCGGCTGTTCCGCTTTCAAGAACCACCCAATCAGGCACCCGGCACAAATCCCCATTATCAGAACCATCAGATTGTTCCAATTTACGCTTGAGTTCGTCAACTGTTGCCCGTCTGATTCTATCACTTGCTTCGTAATTGTGAATTGAATCAAGCGCTTCATTAAGCTTTCGATTGCACTCAGCGCTAGACTCTTTAAGAGCGGCATTAGCAGTGGTAAGGGTATCATTTGCTGTCTTCGCCTCTTGTGCTTCTAAGTAGTTGTTTGTTGCGACTTCTTGCCATTTGTCTGCATCTGCTTTCGCGTCATGTAATCTATCTGTCTGAATGTATCCAAACACAGCAAATAAGCCAACGATGAGCCATTCCATTTACTCGGCCTCTTTATTGTGTTTTCTCGCTGAATGGTCGCCATATACTTCGCCTGTTATAAAAGCGGCGATTATACCCACTAGAGAAGGAACAACAACCATTAACAGGCCAGCGTTTTTATCATCCAGGTCAGGCGGTAACAATGCCCGTATAACAACGGCGCTTATTAGTACCATCGTCCAATAAGCAATGCGGCGGCGTGTCTGGCGTAGTGGAGTCATGGCGACACCAATTCAAAGTGCGGCAAATCGTCGAATGATTGCGGGTCGTTGTTTCTATCGCTCCAATTCCAATCACCGCCCCATCTAACCCGATGCGTGATTAGTCCAGCCAAATACAAAGCATCAGCCATGCCGACAACGTAGTTACCAAAGGATGCAAACCCTTTCAGGTCATCCCAGTCAATAGGATATGGCGCGGCATCGACTGCCATTGACGGGCTACTGTTGTGCTTAGAGTTGGGAAATTGAACCTTTGATTTATCCTCGTTGTAGGCTTTGGTCTGCTCAACTTCACCACGTTCACCGCATAAAATAGAGCAATCCCAATAGGTTATAACATGCTCAAAGATAAGCTGTAAGTCCGGGTGTGCTGTGTTTAACCGTGACCGGCTAGTGTTTCCGAATTCCGCCATTATAGCTTCTCGTTAATCTCTTGAATTAATAGTCTAACCGCTTCAGATTGAACGTTACTATTCTGTATCGGCTTCACTATCGTTATGTAATACCCAACAAAGGCAGCAAAAAGAATAGAACAGATAGCAGCAGTAAAAGCCCAATTCCGCTTGTCTTCGGCTTGCGCGATTTCGAGTCCACCAACACGGTTATGTAAACCGTTGTCCCCGTTGATTTGACCTTTAATTTCTTCGATTTCGGCATCTGTGTGCTTTTGATTCGTTATGAATTCAGTAGTAGCATTTGTTAGCATAGTCACTGATTTAGCCAATTCCTTCATCTCTGTTCGCATCTCTGACAAATCCTGCCGATCTTCCTGCCTCCCTTGGGTTATAACCTTGACTAGGCTTCTGATTTCTTCACTCATAACGAACGTCCGTAAATTGGTTTATTAATTCTAACAAACAACCATAAAATTAGTACGTCTAAATTCAATCTTCAATTGACGGTATAGAGTGAGGTTTCCCGCCCTCTAACAATATGGACACAATTTTCTCTATAAATTTCCACCTAAAAAGACCAGTATCACGCAAGTTTTTACCGACTACGCTACTTGCTGTTTCGTCAGGATGGCCGAACTTATGATTAGTTGTAACGCCTATATTCAGGATAGGAGCGAACAATACTTGCCACGTTTGGTCTAGGCTTGTCATGTTGTAATCGGCCCACTTGGTAATCCATATCTTAACGCCTAACCCGTGACGTAATGCCATCATGACCAGCATGGAAATATAGAACCAAAACACCGGCTCTATAAAAAAATACATGGCAGCAAATGAACCAGCCGCAAGCGCGAAAAATACTAATCCGTATAAAAATCCAAATAGTTTACTCATTCAAAGAACCCCAATCGGAACGGAAACCATACCGACCGAAAGCCATCAATATTGAGACTGGTCAATAACAGCTTTGTACCGTTCTCAAAGTGAAAGTTAATGTTTAGACCGCCACGAACAACGGCTTCAACGTCTGCTAATCCATGCTGGTCTTCTGCGGTAGCTGAGCACATAACGCCGTCAAACTCTACGCCTGCAAGTTTTAGCTCTGCGTCAGATTGCTTTTTAGCTTGAGCTTCTTGCTCTGCAAGCGTTGCGGCTTTATCTTCGTCGGTTAACATAACCGCACCCGCGTCTATTGCCTCTTGCCATAAATCGACAATAGTCTCGAAGCCCTCTTCGTCGGTATCGGTTCGCGTATCGCCTTTCTGAATCAGACCGATAATAACCGCGCCATTTATTTCATCTCGTGTACTAATGCCGTTTTCCACTTCTATGTACGCTTTCATTATGGGACCACCGTTATTTCAGAACTGGACGTTTCGCCAAATAGGTATACCGTATCATTAGGCGTTAGCCCTGACAGATTAGATACAAGAATAATCATTTCTTTTTGTGAAGTGCTCGCTATGGATATATCCCCCGCAACAATCCCCGTCGCTAAATTCGCACCCAATGCGTACCCCTGCATGTTAAAAGTGCTCGCGACCGAGATGCCTGCGGGGGTCGCGAACAGGTCCAATTGTAGCGGGAAAATCGCTTGGGTCGAATTTCTCACCGTTCCCGTCAATAGTACCGACGCGCCCTTATTCTGTAACGTGTTAAGGTTTCCGGTATGGTATAGCTCTTGCCATGATGACCAAGTGCTGCCATTTCTCTTTCTAGTCCATACCTCATTGGTGGGGCTATTTCTAGACGCAAATATTTGAGCGCCTTCGCTAGCTGATGAAGCCGTCACTATTATGTCGCCATAGTAAGCAGTCGGATTGTTCGCAGCAGCAGAGCTAACGCCCGATGTCTGCGGTACAACTAAGTCATTTAAGTCGCCTGAATGATCGCCTGAATACCCACCCCAGCCAAAGTCACCAACCTTGGTAGTTCTATCTGTGTCAGTATCCGTTGCACTTTCAGTCAATAACAACCCTTGCTGATAGCGGTCATTATATGCGCCGCTTCCGCCCGTTACTTCTGCGCGAAACGTAACACCAGGGTCAATGAAAAATTGGATTATTCCGCTAGTGTCTGCAAATGCAGGCTGAGTTATCGTGGTAGTACCTGCCCGATCACTGTAGATAGTCGCATTTAAACCGCTGCCCTCGTCAAACACTTCATACTGAGCGCTTGGAACAATAGCCCCTGTAGCGTCCTGTACTACTCTCTGATATATCGCTTTGTTAGCCATTTAAGTTCCTTAAAACTGCGTAAATAACGTAGTTAGTATTGTTGCCTTTACTGCCTCAACCGTTGGCGATTGGATGGCAGATTGAATGTTTATGTATCCAGAGTTAGCTAAGTCTATAATTGATATCAGCCAAAACATAATATAGCTCCATGTTAAGTTTCATCTATTTTAGACAATTGAGCCGCGAACGTCACCCATAGCAACCCAAGTAACAGATCCGCCGTTCTCAACTAAGGCATACCCAGCCACACCAGCGCCGCCGCCAGTACCAGTATATTGATTAAACCCAACCGTACCAACCTTTGACACTTGGCCATCAGATCCTGCTGTTCCAGCTTGCCCTAAATCACCGCCGTTACCGGCCAATGGATCGCCCGTTGTTGCTGTTAATGAATCAGACCCTTTCTGATGTGTTCTATATGCTAGGGTTGATTCTGCGCCAGCGTCTTCTAATGAGCCTGCAAGACCGCCAGTAGGCGATACTGACGTGTATGTTCCTGTGCCGCTTGTTGGTATTGTAGATGTTCCGCTATTTCCACCAGAACCAGATACAGACCCAGCACCGCCGCCGCCGCCTGAGCCACCAGAAGCAGTAGCAAGAAACCAATCACCGCTAGGGAATTCAGCCGAGCGCGTTCCGTTAGCCCCCGCAGACCCAGCACCGCCGCCGCCGCCGCCGCCTGAGCCAATAATACCGTTAGTGTTATCAATGCTTACATCATAAGTCAGCTCAATTGCGTCACCGCCATCTGTGCCGTCAGTTGCTTGCTCAGTTATTGAATTCCATGTTGAGCTTCCGCCGTTACCGCCGTTACCACCGCGCCCGACAATATAGCCATTGTTGACTATGTTAACAGTAGCGCCCGCAGGCCAATCACCCGACACTAAAGCGGGTATGCCTGTATCAGAGCTGCCAACTACTACGCCGGTAGAAATAGAAACGTTCACAACTGTGTCAGCGTCTGGCTCTGGTGCTATTTGGTCATATAGCGTCCTGATGTTTACGTTGTTCTGATTAGTATCAATACTAATAGGGACTGTATCAGGGTCAGCGGTTATGATTTGTGTATAAGTAATTTCTTCAGCCACAACCCTATAGTCAGTCGGGCCTGGAACTATACTTGTAATCTGAATCGGCAGTTGTTGAAGTTCGCCGGTTTCTGTCTGTGTGAATGTATTTTCAACGTTATAAGAGCCGCCTAGCTCTGGAATGTTTATCCCTGAATCACGTTGTATTTTAAAGCCAACCTTTCTAGGCGGTAGGTTGAACCGCTGAAGTATTAAATCGCCTAAACGCTCTGCTGTATCCCTACCCGCTGACGCTATCCATCGGCTGAATATTTTCTTGATGGCTGGCTTATTATCAAAGAATGGCTCTGCTTGTGTTTCTTCACGTTGCACAATTGTTGTGTAATTTTGCTCTTCAGTAAGTTGTAACAAAGGATTAAGCTGGCCAAAGAAAACCCAGCAGCGGGATATACGCGCCTTGTAATTATCGGCTATGTTAAATGTGCCACGGCTCACAACGTTGTCAGAATATACAAACGAATCAACCACAGGCTGTTTTAAAACCTGCCATCGGATGAGCTGTGCTTGGTTATCCCACCACATAGTCGAGGCGGATTGTTCTAACACCTCATTAATTAGCGTCACAACAGACTCAGGTTGCCCAATGTGCGCGGTATATGTTCTGCCAATATAATCAGAGCTTTCAAGGTTCCAATCATTAATAGGAACAAACGCCGAATCAATACCTGCATAATTTACAAGTAGGTCATTCAATATGTAGGCGGGTGTTTCTCCTTCATAGGATAATACCTGCTGTATTGAATCACCCTCATCATGCGCCGATGCCTCTGTATTCAATTGGCCGCGAGCTAATATAGTTATGTTTGAGTTGGTAGGGTCTGCGCCTAAGTCCTCATATTCAACAATTTCTTTCCCGCCAAATACAGCATAGCCACCTGGTAGTAATAGCTGTTTGCCTGTTCCTACAAAAAGATTACCCGTGTAAGTGTCCGTTATGCCACCGGATGGGACTTCAACGTCAATAGCAACTGGAGCCTGTGAGCGATTGCCATCAGTAATTTTAAGAATGTCTTTAGCTGTTATCGAATACACGCCGCCGCTATTAGGGCCGGTACTATTCTCAATAGTGAATACCCTAGTTTCCATGTCAGCTATTTGCTGTTCGTCTGTGCCTTGTATCCATCGAAGTTCTACGCCTTGCAGATATGGATATCTAGCCCTGAACTTACCCCAATATGTACCCGTCTCATAAGGGTCATAGCTTCTGTCAGATAGATATTGATCGCCAGCCGCATCAGTGTCGGGGCTTCTATGGTCATTAAACGTAACAGTTAAAGACGCCCGAACCCCAATGGATTTGCCAAGCTCTAAAACTGGTGGAGTGTAAGCAATTGACGCAATGTTGGGCACTGTGATGTTTGGAGTAGCATCTAAATCAAATCTAATGTTCGTTGACGGCTTTGAATATCGCACCGTTTCAGCCGCTTCTGTAATGTTGTCAATGTCTTGGCAAGTGTTGCGGCAGTTGAAGCACTTCTGCGAGCCTGTAACGCCTACAGAAGCAGTACATGGCGCGGAGCCATATACATTTGTGCATTTTATTATATCTAACTCTATGAAGCTTACGCGCTTTGTCATGCAATGCCTCTTAAATTAAATGAGGTTTCCATCATACCATTTGCACGCTGATTGATTGGAACGGGGCTCCCCTCAATCCAGCCATAAGCAACTTCATCGGGGTAGGTGTTTGGCCTCCACGCCCAGAATATAGGCTTGCGCGGATTCATGGCATAGAAGGGGTCTAAGCTTTCTCGATACCATAACGGGGTCAAGTTTTGAATTGAAACTGTAGTTTCTAATGTTTCATTTAATACAATCTCGCCTAGATACTCACCCGCTTGGCTGACTCCGTTAACCTTCTGACGCGAGCGCCCGTAGTTCATTGGCGTATGTCCTACATAGATATTACGCTCAAGCTGTAAGCTCTTACCTACATACACAACCGCAACCTTAGCGGCGTTTGTAATGCCTTTAATGTCAATGTCTATCTGAGCGGGTGATGCTGTTTGGAAAAGCAACAATAGGGCTTGTGTATCGCTCACTGAAGCCCAATCCCTGACAGTAACGCCATCAAATCTAACCCGAATCTCTAACCCTGACTGCGCCAAGTTATGACGCGCAATGCCAACGTAATCAATCTCAGTTGCTGTTGAGTTAAGTATTGTTATTGTTTGGTCTGCTGTGTCTTCAGCCTCCCACCCGAAAGCTGTAGCAGGGTTAGCCATGTTAGACGCTGGAAACGTTGTTGAGCCCTGAGTCAAAAAGCTGGTTGCGCTGATGTTTGACTGATTAACAATGTTTTTATAACAAAGCCTTGGGGCATCGTCACTGATTGCGACTAAAGATAATACTAAGTTCTTACTTAAAAATGTCATGCCATCACCACCGCTTGACCGTCTGAACCTTGCTCATTAATTGCATCTATCAACCCTCTTAACTGGTCGCCGGTATATAGCTGCTGTGGGTCTAGCCCTTCTAATACTAACGATTGACCGCCACCGCCGCCACCAACACCAGCCTGACCAGATGCCGCCGCACTTGTTGAGGTAGACGAACCACCGGCACTAGGGGCACTCTTAGAGCCGAATGAAGTAGAGTTTATCTGCTGTAATCGCATCATACCCGCTAACGTGGCAGCACCCGCCGCCGCTATACCCAATCCAGGGCCAACAATAGGTATTCCCGCCAATGACTTAAACGCCGCTTGAGCACTTGCGATAGTGTCAATAATTGCCTGACCTGCCGCCGCCTTCTTGCCTATTTCGAATTGCTTTCGGTTTTCGGATTCCATCAGTGAAGATATATTGCCGAACATATGACTATAAGCACCAACTGACTGATCGCCAAACGCCTTTTGAGCCTCTACCGTTTGCGCGGTTTCATCTTCTGATATTGCGACACGATCACGACTGCCACGGGCATAAATTGCCGTAAGTTCGTCTTGAGTTTTATCAGCATACGTAACAAGCGGGTCGTCTTTAGGGTCTGGCAAGTCAGCAACCGTCAACGCCTCTTGTCTTGCTGTTACGACTGCCTGTGCCGCTTCTTCACCGGCCTTCTGTGCGTTAGCTACGAACTTTTCCCACTCAGTAGACGGTAACGGCTTCATCAATAAATCGTGAAGCTCTCCGGCTGTTTCCTTCATCTTTGCTGTAACTTCGTCTGACATTTCTGTCAGCTTGGTTGTTAGCGCGGAATCACCGACAACCATATTATTTATATCAATGCCTGGTATCTTGTTAAACCCATCAATCAGCGCATTAATGCTCGCTGTTATTGGTTTAATCAGAAAGTCGTCAATAGACCGGGCTATCTGTTCGTTTATTTCCAGAATTACCGATGACATGCCCCAGAAAGCAAGCTCTATTCCTTTGGTTATTACCTGAATGCCGCGAATAGCATCACTGACAAATCCAACGGCTTTAAGCATGAAACCAAACGTCTTTTCTGATACGTCTTGTAGCATTGACGTTTCACCGCGAACCTCTGTAAACCTGTCAGCTAATCCACCAATAACCGGCGCTAATTGCACCGCTATAGACTGAGCAAACCCCGTAGTAGACTTTTTAGCTAACGTCATTGCATCATTTGCCGCCTCAATCTTAGCCGCATCAACGTCACTTATAGCAAGACCAAACCGTTCAATATCTGCTGAAGCTTTTGCAATGACTTCGCTATCCATTGTGGCAATTGCCGCGCCAGCTCTTGCACCGTATAAATCAGCCGCAACCGCTGCACGTTCGGAAACGTCCACATTGTTTTTTATAGCGTCATTAAGAAATGCAATTTTCTTGTCCAGGGTCATGCCTTCTAATTGCTTAGTAGTCACACCCATTTTTCCCAATGCCGATACAGCTTCACCAGTTCCGCCCGCCGCTTCTGCTAAACGAACGTTCATAGCTTTAGCTGCGCCGCTTAATTGCTGCATAGAAATGCCTGACAAATCAGCAGCAAGCTCTAAATTTGCAATGCTTGTGGAGGTCGTTTGTAATTGGGTAGCTAGTTTGGCCTGTGCGTCTACCGCCTTCATACTTCTAGCGACTAAACCCGCACCTATAGCAAGACCTGCCGCTGCCGCTGCTGCGCCTACTTTCGCCATTTGAGCGGCTGCTGCTTTCGCTTCAGATTTGAATTTGTTTACAGAAGACCCGGCCTGATTGAAACCCTTTTTAAGCGGGTCAACATCTGCACCGACTCGGACTAGAATGTCGCTAAAATCACTCATTATCAAAACCCTTTTCTAGCAATCTAAGCAATCTATCAAACATTGGCTCTCTAAATGCCTCTGGATTCTTTGCCTTTGCCAGCCACCAAAACTCATTAGGATGCAATTGCCAAAACTCAGAAGGTGATAGCCCCCAACTTATTGCTAGTTGGAAGGCGTTTTCGATTGTACCTTTCGCTTCTGAGGCTTTGCTTTTGGCTTTTTTTTACTGATTTTAGGCTGATAAGTAGACGGCGGTAACATGATCGTCAATAGACCAGACACCGCGCTATTAATTATTTCACCCTGGCTCTTTTCTTGGTCAAACATAGATTCATATATTGCTTCAGAACTAACCCTAGCCCCTGCATGATTTAACGCTGCCTGATAACCTAATGCCAACTTAGATAATGGCGGCCCCTGATCTCTGGTCAATTCCTGTAAGCTAATTTCGCTTTCAACTTTAGCAATTAACCGCATTACATTGTTTGCGGGTACGGTGTATTCAACACCGCCCCATTGTAATGTCACATCCTGAAAAATAGCCATTAATTTAGATTCCTGGTGTTAGAGTCCACGCGCCTGAAGATTGCATACTAAAATCAAATTCAATTGCACCGTCAGAACCTCCGCCAGTTTCATTGAACGAGTTAAAATAGAAGTCACCGGCTATTTCGTCGCCTGTTGTTTGAGTGCCCACGGGTGGGTATTCAATGGTAATGTCAGTCAACAACTTAGAGCCACCAGTTAACGCCAATTGACGCAGTATCTCGTCCTTTGTGACACCAGAACCTGATATATCTAACGTTTCAACACCAGCCACACCTAACAAAGTCCTGAAACCAACGTCCTCATCTGTTGTAACATCGATTGATTCACTACCCGCGCTTATTGTCTTGGCACTAACGCCAAGCAAGGGGATTGCATTCTTTGAAACTCGTAATAGCCTGCTTGCTGCGCCGTCTGCCATGTTAATCTTCCTCAATAATTAAATTAAACGTTTGAACTCCGTGTCTTGTAACGCCGTCAGCGTCTAAGAAACTCGTAGAATTCTGCTGAGTTATTGTAACGAAATTATAGCCAGCTTGCACAAGGGTAGCCCTATGCAAACTGCTATATACTTCTGACTGCATTGTTTTTACTTCTAACCGTCCTTGCTTTCGACTCCACGTATGAATAACAATAGATACATCCATTCTATTGCTATCGTCAGTGTCTGCGTATGTAAAAGAGTCTTCACCGATAGTTATGTATGGAAAATCAGAGCTATTACCGGAACCACTAGGCTGTAAAACATCATCATAGACTGGCGTACTTAAATCAGCCGTTAACTTGTCATAGATTGCCTGTTGTACCACTAATGCAAATGCTGTCATTTCTTAGCTCTTTTTTTCTTCTCTCGGTTAACTGCTTTTACTAATTTATCTTTGAATTGCCGTCTCATTATTACCGGCAGATTTGTAAAAACTTCATCTCGCGCCGGTCTCATAAATGGCTGTTCGGGTGTTCCTGTTTGAGTGCCGTATTCCACAAAACGCCAGTAAAAACCATCATGTTTTGCACTCTTGCCACTGTCAGCGATAACCTCTGATACTGGCTGCCCTGGTTTACCTCTGCGCCGTTTAGTTTTTAACGACTTCTTTAGGTTTCCAGTTCGTTTAGGCACTCGACTTTTAGCGCCTTTGGTAATCTCACCGGCCACACCATGCACAACCGCCTTACTTAGGTTATTAGCAATACGGGGCGCGAACTCAGATAGAACCTTTGCAAGTTCTTCAGCACCTATAACGTCAAGTGAATTAAGTGATTTGGTCATGCTTGCGCCACTCCGCGCTCTGCTTCTATTTGCATGTATAAATCACGACCTTTCGGCACTTTTAAAACTCGAATATTAAACTCGGTACCGTCCCACACTAGCCGGTCACCTTCTTTTATATCAACCGGGCTTCGTACAACGAACAAATACCGCGCTTCTGCGTTAACTCGCTCGTAATCTGTGACTTCTCGACCTGATAGCGGTCTAACATGCGCCCATATATCGAACTTATCAGACCATGCAACCGAATTGCCGCCGATACCGTCAGGCGTATTAACCTGCTCTTGTACGGTTATGTATTGGTCTAGTTCGCCAGGTCTAAACATCTATATACCTATATTTTCACGATATTGGGCCAATAATGTATTCACCGCTGGATTATCGGCCACTGATGCGCCTATTACCGTCTCTGTACGTAGTTCATACATATCAGTTAGCAACATAAGCATAGCGTGCTTTGCGCCGTTAAACTCTGCGGGTGCTGACGTTGTTACAGTAACGTTAAAATCAACCGCTATCGGCCAAACTGTAACCGGGTATAGCTTCTTAGTGTCATCATTGAATATGTAATCTACTGAATCTATAACGACTGTATCGCCTACCGTGTCAGTATAAGAAACTTCGTCAACTGATGTTAAATTGGAATATGGCAGCTCAATAGCCCCCGCTATTCCTGAGTAGTAAGGTAGTGAATCAAAATAGACAATTTTAACCGATTGGATAGTAAAGAAACGATTACAAAACTGCTCAGAACGATCACGCGCAACCGATATTAGGCTGGCAATGTAATCATCGTCAGCAGTGAAACCAGACGTTAGCCTCAGTTGTGCTTTAGCCTCATCCAATGTCACCGGCTCAGTAACTGGAGCGGTTAGTGTAATCGTTTCAAATCTCATTTGGTTTCTGTGCCTTTTGATTTCTTAGGCTTAGTTTCTGCCTTTTGTGCTGGATTTGGCTTAGTCTCAACTTTTGATTCTTCAATCAATCCAAGGTCAACCCATTTTTTCGCGGATTCGTCGCCATACTGGAACACCTCTCCGGGTATCTTATTGCCAACGAGCGGCGATTGAAACTCTTTTAAAACTTTATAAAATTTCATCTGTTAGGCTCCAAAAAGAGCGGCGTAATTGCCGCCCTATTTAGGTTTTGTTACGTGATACTACCGATAGTACCGTAACGTGTAGCCGCTGGCGCGAATGTTAGTAAAGCGCCTCGTGCTTCTGCTCGAACTGTAACCTTGTTCTTCTGAACGTTGTCACTGTCCTGCTCAAACATTTCAACGACTGTACCTTCACGCTGTACAAACATGTCAGATTCACGTGCTTTACACCAGATAGTACCCGCTGCCACGTTGTTAGACTTAACAACCGGCAAACCCCACAACAACATAGTCATACCGTTGTTGACGTAGTTAAGAGCACCTGAAGCCGCTACGTAAGCCGCATCACCCGAACCGCGCTGAATAGTCTCCATTGCTGCAAAGTCAGTCGGATTCATGTAGAAGAATGCTGGCTCATAATCCGCAAGCTCAACTTCCATCTTCATTTTATTAGCTAATCCAAAGATGTTACCTGTGCCAGTGGCTACAGTTTCTGTGCTGTTTGAATCCGCCCAGCCTGACAACTGACCAGAAGCAGACAAGCCGCCAATGATTTGCTGTTCAATCGCGTTGTTAACACCATGAGCCATTCGGCGGTCAAGGTATGACGCTAAGAACGAGCTATCATCAAGAGCCTGCTTAGAAACTGGAATGAAGTGCGCAATAGTAATTACCGCTTCGTTCTGTTCTTCGATAACAAGCGTAGATTCTGCCTTGGCTGTGCCTTCTACACCTTGCCCGTCTGCTGTATTCGTCCATGTTGTTTCCCGTGGGAAGTAAACAATATTCGAATCTGTAGCGCCTTGGTCAATCGTTGGCATAACAGTCAATCGGCGGAATGCTGAACCCTGCACGCCATCAATAACAGAGTGACGGCTTGTGTCGTTTCCGCTGTTTACAATGGTTGCTTTGAATTCTGCGCGGCCCTTCTGAACCTGACCAGACTTAAACGACTTGAAACCGTCCGATTCTACAAACTGAGTAGCCATAGACTTCTGTTCGCCTTCTTTCGGCGCAGATGATTGCTTTTGTTGTAGGTCAGTAATCTTACCCTTCAAACCATCAACAATATTAGCAAGCTCTTTGTGATCGCCCAGCATAGCTTCTAAATCAGAGATACTCTTTTTAGATGCTGTACCAGCTTCTGCTGCTTCGTTCTGAATGTCAGTTAACTTCAGTTGTACGCGACCTTCTAACTCTGAAAGCGCGGTTTCTATCTGCTTCATTTCAACGCCCATAATGGACTCCTTAAAATTTTGAATTAATTACTTCTAGTATTGCGTTTTGTTCGCTTTCAGAATCACTCTGAGTTACCGCGCCTTTCACAGCCGACACTATCGCAGTGCTCACCGACTGAGACAAACCACAATGCCGCCGCATTGTTAGCTCAATTTCTTTTAATGACTCGCATTCGCTAAACACAGATTTAATGCCGGATATGTGCGCGGCGTTATCGGCTGGTTCTTCTACAATGCTAATCTCGAATAGTTCAATTTCTTTTAGCTCTCTAATTGGCCCGTTCATTTCTGAATCTTTCGGAATGTAGCCAATAGATAGACCAGATATAGCACCATGCCGTAACAATGCTGCTGCGTCTTCTGCTGTGCTGTGCCCTTTGGTTAGCTCACCAGTCACAAAAAGACCTTTCTCGTCTTCTCGTAGCTCGGTAAATTTACCAATAACCGGGCCGTAATGGTTCCAACGTAGCGCAATAGGCCGCTCTCTGTCCTTTAGCGTATTAGAATAAGCACCTTCTGCTATTCGGTCGCCATAGCTATCGATACCACCAAAAACAGAAGCGTAACCCGTAAATTCTAGATTACCCTCTGAACCAAATTTAACCGAGCACTCTGCAAGGTTTAAATGTTTGAACTCACTCACCTGTGTTTACCTCGCTTTCTGTACCGGCTGGAATTAACGAGCCGTTTAAGTAAATCGTGTTTCCACCTTCAGCATGTGCGCGCCCTTCTTTGGCTCGCGCTTCGTTAGGTGTCATTTGCCCGCTATTGATTGCAGTGCTATAGCCTGTTATTCGTGTAGTCTGGTCAGCTCTCAATAGCTGATCAAAGTCAAACTCTATCTCTATCTTATCCCAATCTGATTCTGGAATAAGCCAGCGTTTCATGCTCGCTTCGATTCGTTCCAAATATGGCCGCAAGTTAAGCTTATAAAATCCCATATTAATCTGCTCAATACCCGAACCCCATGCCGTAGAAGCTGAGGTATCGTTAATCAATACAGAAGGAACACCCATAAACCGGGCTATGTCTTCAACCTGGAACCGGCGATTTTCTATCATTTGCATATCAGATGGGGATAAACTTGTTTGGCTGTATTTCATGTTGCCTTCGAGAACAAACAACTTGTCTGAACCGCCATCGACTAACCCTTCATAGTTAGCGCGGATTTTATTTCGCTGTTCTGGCTTCAGCTTATCGTCAACCATTAGCACGCCGGTAGTTTTCCCGCCGTTTATTGCCAATTGAGTTACACGACTTTCTAACGCTATCGCAATGCCTAAAGCTTTACGTGCATAAGTCAGTGGAGCCATGCCGACAACACCGTTACCAAACAGCTTTACATGCCATATTGATTCTGCGGCGTAAACCTTCACAACGTTGTCAGCGTCCTGGTAGTGATAGGTAACACTTCCATCATCTAACAGTATGACTTTCATTTGTGAAGCCATGAGCGGCTGTAGCGCGTATATTTCGCCGTGATTATCGCGCTCTACTGTGCAATAAGAGTTACCTCTTGTTGTCAGGTTAAGCATGATTGATTCAAAGAATTCTATTCGGGTCTGGTATCTATTAGGACGGTTGTTTAATAAGCGGTAAAAATCATAATTAGGATTGGGTTTCTTTATTCCGGTTTCTTCATCGATGGTATAACACCGAATAGGCATTGAACTTACAACTTCTGTAAGTAATCTCGCAGACGCCCAGAAGGCAGAAACTTGCATAGCTGAATCAAAAGTTACCGGGGCTGCGGTTACGCCACCACCTGAAGGATTAGAAGATTGTATACCTGTCTTTTGATTATCGCCGCCAAAAGCGTAATAAAGCCTGTTCCAAAAGCCCATCTATTAAACTCGCACGTTGTTAATGCTTGATTGTATCAGAAAATTACTATAGCGCAATTGTAACGGCGTTGTCATAGTCATAACCGCTCGAACCTTCGCCATTCATTGCCCGCCCTAGTGCCATCATTAACGCCACCGGCCCATCAATTTTATTCTCTGGTCGTTCCTTGTTTGGGTATACGTTATCTTTCTTGTCAATCTTTCCAGTAACGTTACTTAGCATCCAAGTAAAAACAGGGTTATTGCCGTGGGTTATTCGCTTATCTCGAATCAAAGCATCTAACTCCTTCATTGGTTCGCTGAAATTTAAGACAGTAGGACGCATTTCAACCACCGGCACGCCTTCTTCCATTAGCTCAGTTATCAGCATGGTTGCCTGGAAGGGGTCATATGCCAGCTCTGCTACTTCCAAAAACGAACACAAATCAAGTATATCGTCTTTGATTTCGTTGAAGTCGATTATCTCACCATCGGTTACAGTCAACCATCCGTCACGCATCCAAGCGGTATAATGCTCCTGCTGTGCTGCCTCATATGGCAAATAGTGCTTACTGAAGTGAACCCTTGAACCGTCATCTAGTTCAATCAGTATTTCTAGTGCGGCAATATCAACACGGCTTGCCAAGTCCAACCCCAAATAGGCGCGGTATCCTTTAAAGTCTTCTAGTTTTAATCCATCAACGCCGCATTTGTTCCACTTGTCCAGGTTGTAAAACGCATCTTTTGAGCCAACCCATACGTTAAGGTGCTTAGTTTGAAAGGTCGATTGCTTGCGTGCGCTGTTCTTTGCCTTCTGTAATTGGTCTTTTAGGAAGTCTTCAGACACTGAAACCCCATAATTAGGGTTAGCTTTCTTGAGTGCGCGTATTGAATCCCACTTATCATCAGGGTCAATGCCGTATATCAGAGCAAAAGTAGTGTCGTCCTTTAGCGCTCCCTCTAGCATTTTCTGTGCGTCAAGCTGTGCGGCGTAACATGGCCCCGAAATGTTATCACCCGCCGTTGTAATCATTAATAATAACGGCTGTTCACGCGCGCCCATTCCCGTTTCCATTGTGTCAATCATTCGATCGTCTTTATGCTCGTGATACTCATCGACAATTGCACAATGCGGGCTAGAACCGTCACCAGGGTTACCGATGATTGGCTCATACTTTGAACCGTTCTCTGCCATGTTCATATTGCTGGCGTTTACTTCGATTCCAAACGTAGAACATAACATTGGTGATTTCTTTGCCATGATCTTAGAGGGTATGAATACTTCCTTGGCTTGCTTCTCTGTTGTCGCTCCTGAATATACCTCTGAACCGTACTCACCATCAGCCGTAAGCATATATAAACCGATTGCAGCAGCTAAAGCACTCTTGCCATTCTTACGAGGCACCCACAACATGCCCCGGCGGTATCGTCTTAGCCCTGTTTTCTTACGCATCCAACCGAATATGTTAGCCACAAAGAACTTTTGCCACCCTTCAAGCACTAACGTTTTACCCTCTCGCGCCCATTTGCCCTTAGTGTGAGGCATTAACTCAATGAATTTTATAGCCTTTTCGGCGGCGGCGGAGTCAAAATAGAAAGGAAATGCCTTAGTTTTCTGCGCTTTTAGGTAAGATAGGTGACGGCTGCAAGCTAATGTTACCCACTTGTTAGCCGTCTTTTTGCCGCTAACTACGTCACGAGCGTATTTGTCAGCAGCTTTGCAGTGCATGTATTTGGTCACAACGCCTCAAACGGATTCACGCCGGGTGTTTTCGGCACGACTATTTTAGTTCGGTCTGATGGGGTCATGCCAAAGCGGCCAATCAACTGACTTAGCTGTGTAATCTTTGCCGCCGTCATTTCTTCAAAGTTCAAACGCATCTCACCAATTAACCGACACATCATTTCAAGAGCTATTCTGTCAGCTTCGCCTAATACGCCAGCGTAACTAATGCCCACAACTTCATCCCATATGGCAGACTCAAATTCTGTCAGTGAATCATGTGATGGCCCAATGCCGCGCTCCGGCGTAGGCTCGTCTTTATTCATTCGCGTTTTGTTGTACTTGTCAGTACCCTGGATAGCCTTTAACGCGCTAGGCTTTTTAGGTGCTCCCATAATTCAAACCTCATGCCAACTTTAAAATGTTTTTCTGTTCGTGTAATAAAATGAC
>Ga0255048_10000444_pt1 | contig 32860 bp, 37 predicted proteins | sample JV7_2_2_MG_FD_183619 | JGI IMG/M metagenome (GOLD analysis project Ga0255048, IMG submission 183619) | Seawater microbial communities from Jervis Inlet, British Columbia, Canada - JV7_2_2 | ecosystem: Environmental > Aquatic > Marine > Inlet | place: Canada: British Columbia | collected 2016-10-06
GAAAGTTTTGGAGGATATGCAGCGCCCGTTCTCGGCAGAAGCAAATGAGAACATAAAGGCACTGAAAGAATTGCTAGAGTGTTGGGAGCGAAGCCAATGAACGGAATCATCTGGCTATGGAAACATAGATATTGCTGGAAGCAACTCAAGTATTTATACGAAAATAGGTATCGCTTGAAGCTGGCTCTGTCAACGTCTAAGGCGGAAGATGCTGAGAAGATTCTTGCTTGCCTCAAAGGGTTTGATAGAGTTCCGCTTGCAAGGCCGTGGAAAGTTGAGCCGCCGCCAAGACCAAAACAAAGGACTATGTGATGGTACGCATCGAAGAACTCACAGGTGAGGACATAACGAAGGCAACGGCGGAAGACTTATACAAGTATCGTTTGACCTTCTGCCAGGTATTCCAGAAGCGGGCGCGAGAGGGTAAAGATACGGGTCTGATGTTGCCTGGCTACGCTTTCCTGACTCGCGAAATGAGAGAGCGCCGGCTAATCTGGAAAGCTCAAGAGATCGATATAGCATTATTTGGGGCGCGACTAGATATTAAGCCGCCAAATGAAGCAGAGGAAGTCGATAGCGACGTTCCTGGCGAGGTAGAGAAACAAGAGATGGACGTAAGTATCATATCCAAATCGGATGATGATGATGAACGGATAGTGTTCGGTATCGTCTACGAGCCGGACGTGGAAGACACACAAGGCGATCAAGCCACAGCAGAAGAGATACGGAAGGCCGCATATAGCTTTATGGAGAACGGTCAAATATATAAAGTTATGCACAAGGGTATCGCTGTTGAGATTTGTGTCTTGGAGACATATCTTGCTCCGGTAGAGTTTCAAATAGGAGGCGAGATGATCAAGAAGGGAACATGGGTACTTGGGTCCAGAATCCCAAAAGGGGAGTTATGGGCAGATATAAAGTCTGGTGACTATACCGGATATTCAATGGGAGGCACGCACGGCGAGAGAGAATAATATATATGTTCTAAGCTGTAGTTGAGATCCAAAGGCGGATGCTCAAGCTGATAGTTAGAAACTAATCAGTTTGAGTGTCTGCCTTTTTTTTTGGAGATCTGCTATGAAGAATAAACGAGCACTGAAAGACATGAATATCGAAGAGGTTAGCATTGTTGATAAAGGAGCTAACCGGAAAAAGTGGTTTCTTATCAAACGAGAAGACGGCCAAATAACCGAACTAACGATCAAGACTGATGGCACAGCTAATGGTACAGGCTTAACTGTCAACGGTGAAGAGGTAGACGACCTCAAATCTTTCTGGTTTATGTTATGGCCATCTGATGATTTTGACGATGGCATGATGTCGGGAAGTTTTACCGTAAACGAAACGGACGGAGCCGAGTTTGATCGCGAAACAACGTTTAACCTGAAGAAAGGAATGAACACGATGGAACTCAAAGATGTACTGAAAAAGCTGAATGTCGATCCTGCCAGCTTGAGCGAAGAGCTAACGAAGGATCTGGAGAACTTGATTCAATTCGTAGACATGATGCCGCCGGAAAATGGTGCATCTGCACTGAACATAATCAAGGCGTCATTGGTGAAAGAAGAGTCTTCCGCTGAAGGCGACACACCTGGGGAAACTACCACTGAAGGCGGAACTCCTGCCGAGGAAACGCTATCACCTGAGGATATGGCAGAAATTCGATCAGCTATGTCCAGGCTCAACAATATGCTTCCTGAGTCAGAGCGCGTCGTTATGAAGGTAGAGGAACCTAGCGACTTGCAGCTTATTCTCGCAGCCCTTGAGAAAAGGGGCAAGCCTGAAGATTCTGGCGATGATGCGCCACAAACTGTCGCGGAAATGTTCCAAGCGATAGTCAAACGAGTCGAGAAGGTGGAGAAAACTACCGGCGTCTCCGAAGATGAGGGTGAAGATGCGGGCGAAGATCTCAGTGCGGACGGCGAGCTAACGAAGGAGGAACGACTCAAGAAATATGGGACGCTCTATCCCAAAGCGCAATCAAACTGGGGTATGCAGCTTCTCCAACATTCATAAACGACAGGTTCTGTAAGCCTGTTTTGATATAAACAGAATAAACAGAGGTGAATACCATGCTATCAAATCAAAACCTTCTGCGGAATATCGGGAAAGATCAGGTCATGAAAGCCGTCTCTTTGCCGAATATTGTGCTTGAAGCGGAAGAAGCTGACGCGTTTTTGGACGTACTGGAAGATGAGTCGGTATTGTGGAAGAACGCCAACTTTATCAGGATGAAGAAGAACGAGAAGAACCTCCGTCATCTTGGTATTAGCGACAGGATATTATACGCAGGTACGCTTGGGCCTGGTGAGTACCTAACAGAACTCGATGAAAATCTGATCGGTCTGGCGGCTAAGGAATTGGTGGGAGTTATACCCATCAAGGATACTGACCTTGAGGACTTGCCTGAAGGCCCTGGGTATTTCGATCATGTCATGGAGTTAGCAGCAAAGAAGATTTCCAATGAGCTTGAAGAGGTCGCCTTGATTGGAGACACTTCGACCGCCAGCGGTTTCGGAGCAAAGGACGCGAGGAAGCAGATGGACGGCTGGTTCAGACAGTTGGACAACAGCCAGTCAACTGGAAGCGAGACATATAACAACACCGTCACAGGTTCAACGGTGATGTTGGACGCGTCCAACCTTATCAATGGCGGTAACTATGGTGATCACACGTCAGACTTTCAGCTTGACGGAAACATAGCCGAGCAGGACGACACTAGCGGTCGATGGGAGTTCAAGTTCAATGCCATGTTGCGCGATCTGCCAACCAGGTATCTCAAGAAGTTCACGCTCCAAGAGTTGCGGTTCTATATAGCTCCTAAAGTCGAGGCCGTCTATGTTGCTGCTCTGAGCGCACGGGCGACCACGCTGGGCGATCAGGCCATTCTGGGCAATCAAGCAATGACCTACGGCAGAGTCCCTATAGTGTCCGTGCCGTCTATACCGCTGACGATGGAGGCCACATCGGGCAACATCACGAAGGATAACTTTGACGCCACCAACGGGACATATTCCTTTGGGATATATACGCCGCCGAAGAACCTGGCAGTAGGTATACAGCGGAACATCAAAGTTGAGCTTCAGCGGGACGCTATCAACAGGCAGACCTATATCGTCTATACTATTCGTTTTGACGCGAAGGTAGAAGATGTGGCTGCCGCCGTTCTGCTCAAGAGGCTGATCTATGATGGTGATTTTAGCGAGTAATCCCGGCAATAGGTGAGATAAATGTATATTGTACGAAACAATGGAGCCGCGCGCGATTTCCCTATAAACGGGCGGCGATATTTTATGGGACGAGGTAAAATCAAGTATACGGAAGATCGTGATTTTGCGAAGGCAATGAGTGAGCACAGGCATGTCATAGTCAGAATAAAAGACATGCTTGACAAGGTTGTAAAAATTGGCGAACTCAGGAAGATAGCAAAAGAACGAGATGTATCGCTTGAGCGCGGAGATAAAGCCGTTGATATAAGGGCAAAGATCCGCGCAGCCGAAGCCCTATAAGAGAGGTATAAAAATGGCTGCTGTAGACTTGTCGGCGATAGAGCCGACTATAGACGCCGGGATAGCCCGGGACATCTTCGATGCCATGAATGACGGTCTGGATAACACCCTGATCATCACTTTTGGCAACAGATTGCAATTCAAGGACACCAATGGGGATAACGTAGAGATCTATGTTGATGGGACCTCATTGGTCATCCCTGCTACATCAAGTTCTACGCGCGCTGATGGTGTGGCATTTTTCTTCGGTTCTGATTCAGACATCAATCTTGTGTTTGACGGAACGAAAATGCAGTCGCTGACCCCGGTTGCTGATGATGTAGTGTGGGAATGGGGCAACGGCACAAACAGCCTGGATCAACAGTTTTTCTTTGAAACCGCATCCAATTATGTATACTTTGACGCATCGGCGGACCAGGTATACTTCGAGGGCGTGGATCTCAGGTTGAATGATTCGGACATACTGGCATTCGGTGATAGTGACGATGTTCAAGTCAGGTGGGATGGAACCGACCTGGACATCCTGGCTCTTGCTGATGATCAAGTGATCAAGTTCGGTAACGGAACAAACAGCTTCGATGTGTGGATCTATGGAAACACTGCCAATGACAACATCATATTTGACGCTTCTGGCAACATCCTGAACCTGGATGGCGTTGACCTACAGTTGGAAGATGATGATGTTCTGTCCTTTGGTGACTCCAAAGACGTGACTATCGCCTGGGCTGCTGGCGGTGGATTGAACATCCTGGCGGCGGCTGATAATTCTGTGATCACATGGGGAGCTACAGGAAACAGCTTCGATATGGTCTGGAATCTGTCAACATCAGCGAAGACTATCACCATAGACGCATCTGGCGATACGATTACCCTGGACGATGTGGACCTGTATCTGGGCGACAACGACAATATTAGTTTTGGCGATAGTCAGGATATGGTGCTTCAATACACCACTGACCTGACGCTGACTGCCGCTGCTGATGATGACGTTTTCTCCATTGGTAACGGCACGGAATCGATTGACGTAAAGTGGTTTGGCGAGACGGCAAGCAATATCGTGCTGTTTGACGCCAGCGCCGATCAGGTAATATTTGAGCAGGTCGATCTCCGCATGAACGATGACGACAAGTTGCTCCTGGGCGACAGTTCGGACGTTGAGATATACTGGACTGCTGGCGGGGGCGTGAAAATTGCCGCCGCCGCGGATGACTCTGTAATTGAGTTCGGTATCTCTGACGCAACACAGAAATCGTTTGACATCAAGGTATATGGTAATGCCGCCAATGGTGCAGATTATGTACTGTTTGACGCGGGCGCATCTGAAATGAGTTTTGTTGGTGCGTATTCGTTGGCTCTCAGCGTGACCACAATGGCGCTGATCACTAACAAAACCGCAGATTATGTGGTAACGGCGGCTGATACAGGAACGATCTTCACCAACGCTGGCGATGGTGACGACATAGAATACACTCTCCCCGCGCTTGCAGCGGGACTACACTATTGGTTTACACAGGACACTGACAATGAGTTGAAAGTCACGTCTCCTGAAGGTAACAACATTGTAGCATATAACGATGCAACCGCTTCGTCAGTAGCCTATACAACCGCAAGCGAGCAGATCGGAGCATTGCTGTACTTCTTCTGTGACGGTACTGTCTGGCGCTATCTGGCGCAGGCAGGCGGAACAGGCGCGGAGCATACCATAACGATAGCGTAGTCATGCTACAAATACGACGACCCGCGGGGGGAACTCTCCGCGGGTCACTCAACACATAAGGGGCCATCATGACCAAAATTACACTGAGCTACATTCAGATCAGAGCAGCCTTGCCTGTACTCAAGGGACTACAAAACCAGCCCATGAAAGCTATGACATCGTTGGTTGTGGCGCGTCAGGGGCGGGTCCTTAGCGGTCACGCTACGGACTCCGAAGAGGTGCGAGTGGGGCTTATGCGGAAGTATGCCGACAAGGACGACAAAGGCGAGCCGATTCAAGTTCCGTTGTTGGGCGATGATGAAAAGCCCATCAGGGGGCAAATGCAGTATCAGATCCCCGATCAAGAGCCACTCAATGCAGAATGGACTGAGGCTTTGAGTCAAGAGGTTGAGGTTGAAGTTCCGCTACTCAAAGTGGCAGATCTGGATACATCAAACGTCGAATTGACGCCAATCGAAATGGCTGCGATAGAGCCGCTATTGGAGATTTAACCGAGGTGCACGATGGCGCGCATAACAATGAACCACATTATCAAGCATCTTCGGTTGAAGCTGAACGATGCTACGCCTCTGCCGTTGGCGGATGATGAATATTACTTTGGCGACACTATCAAGCTGGGTAATACATACAACGATCTGGATGATGTAGCGACGGATCCCACATCACCTACAGTGACCATTACCGATCCGAATGGTACGGTAGTTGTGGACGATGCTACTCCGACGCAATCCGCAACAGGTGTATATTTCTATCTATTCGCTCCGACAGCCATTGAGGGCTATTGGGAGGTAGTGTTTGGCGGCTCAGTAGATGGTGAAGCAACCCAATGGCCTGATAGATTCCGGGTGTATCTGACTGAGCGATTCACATGGACTGATGATGAGCTTCAGGTATTTCTTGATCTCCATCGAGAGCGGATCAATCGAAAAAAGCTGGACGTAGATCCTGACTCGCAAGTGTTTGAGGCGCGCCACACCATGCTTGAGGGCAGTGTTGTTACCTGGTCGGGAACAGGGGATCCAGAAGAGAAGATCAATATCTGGGATAGATCAGGAAGGGATGCAACCTTCAAGACTCCCACGAGCTTCAACCTGACATCCGGGACGTTTCGATTTGATTCAGAGCAGACACTACAGCCATACTACCTGGACGCCTACAGTTATAACGTCAACGGGGCTATTGCTGAGGCTTACGAACAACTGGCGTCTGATACAGCGAGAGCAACATCATGGAGCCGGGGTAGTGTCAGTTATACTTATGATAGTTTTCTTGATATGGCAAAGAGATTCCGCGCAACATCAGGGCCGCAGAAGGGACGGCTTGTATAAACATGGGCGAGATAGGTGTCAAAAAGCGCGAAGGATCATGTGTTTATTGCGGGAAGTGCTGTAAGCCGCCCGTAATGTTTCTGAATCCTTGTATTGATAGAGGCCAGAAGCAGTGCAAGTTCTATGGCAAACCCAATGGCGCAAAGTTTGGTAACTGTTTGATCATGGGCAGAGCTGGCGCAATAGAAGCAGTGGTGGACGCAGAGGGACGGCTCGTCACCCAGGCGCAGATTGATTGGTATGAAAGGAATTGCCCCCCCTATCCACTTGAGACTGATATGGTGGACAAAGGCTACAAACCGCCTGATGGTTGTGGATTCTATCTGTCGGAAGTGGGTCTCTGATGGCATTTATAACATATTACTACAACAGCTATAGCACTTCGGACTGGACTAATCCAGGTAATATGGTAGACAATATCCTCACGAATTATGCGTCCACGGCGTCGAGCGGGGATAGGCAGGTACTGAATGGAAGCACAGCACCGGGTACTGATTTGGGAACTATAACCAATGTGCAGGTTCGCGCTTATGGTGATGGCGATGGTAATGATGAAATTACTTGGCGCGCTCTATATGGTGGCTCGACGTTTTCGGCTAATTCTTACGATTCCACAATACCGGGTTCGCCAGGTTGGACTTCTTATCTAGGTGATTTATATGACGACGCCGAAGCTCCTAATCCCTGGGATTGGACGGACGTTCAGAATTTCGATGTAAGAGTACAGAAAGACAATGTTGGCAAGGGTAATACCATGTTTATTGCTAAAGTAGAAGTAAGGGTAACATATACGCCGACGCCTGGGGGTAATGCTCCGACTGGTGTGTTTTACGGGCCATTGGTAGGGCCATTTGGAGGGCCTATAGGATGATACAATATCAGGGGGACTTTTTAGAAGACGAGACTGTATATATGTATTTCAACACCTATACGTCTAACGATCCCAGCGCGTCCTCTACCATTACCAACTTCGCCGACACTGACGTCCATATACATAAAGACGGTGCGGTGGCGCAGAGGAATAACGCTGCTGGAATTACGGTGTCTGTGGACTTTGATGGTATAACAGGAACTCATCTGATAGAGATAGATACCAGCGATGACACAGTGGCGGCGTTCTGGGTAACTGGGTCGGATTATATGGTGCGTATTGAGGGCACGACTGTTGATGGGGCGACAATTAACGCTGGTGTAGGCACGTTTTCTATAGAGAACCGGTTTAACGAGGTTAATGTTGTTCAGTGGCTGTCCCAGGCAGTGACTTTAAGTACGGGCAATAAGCCCGATGTAAATATAGATGAGATTTCCGATGATAGTGCAGCGCCGCCACTTCTGGAATTGTTGGTTGAAAATGCACTAGGCGCAGATAATCAGATACTTATTTCTACCGACGCTCAGGATCTGTCTGGGTCATTAGATGTAAACACCAAAGCACTTGGCGGCACAGTTCAGTCCGCTACTGACCTGAAGGACTTTGCTGATGCAGGATATGATCCTGGTACGAATAAAGTACAGGGTGTTGTATTGGTAGATACTACCACAACCAACACCGATATGGCTGGCACAGATGGGGCTTTATTGGCGGCGAATGTTAATGTAGCGGCTGGTGTTGTAGAATCCAATCTATTGCAAATGGGTGGGGTAGTGCAAAGTGCAACCGATCTTAAAGACTTTGCCGATGCCGGTTACGACCCTGCGACCAATAAGGTTGAGGGCGTAAAAACTGTTGACACTACAACCACCAACACGGATATGGTGACAGAGCCGCCCACTGCCGTTGAAAACAGGGCGGAAATGGATTCTAACTCTACTGAATTGGCTAAGATAGGAACTATCCCCGCTCTGGATGGTGGAGCGCAGACTATTGGTGCGGCCATTGCCAAGTTAGCTGACGATAACGGCGGGGCAGACTTTGATGCCGGTACAGATTCATTGCAAGAGATTAGGGATCGTGGTGATGCCGCATGGACTACTGGCGGTGGCACAGGGTTGACCTCTTTGGCTACCGGGACGGCACAGGCAGGGGCAGCAGGCACGATAACTCTTACGGCAGGAGCATCGGCGACAAATGATTTGTTTAATGGTTGCCGTATTTTAACTACGGGTGGGACTGGTGCTGGTCAATCACGCATCATTACTGATTACGATGGCGGCACTAAAGTAGCCGATATTGCTCCCGATTGGATTACCAATCCTGGAGCCGATACCACATATGAAATACAGGCGGCCGATTCGAGTTTGGGTACAATTCAGAATGATGATCAATCCGTTACCGATCTCAAGGATTTCGTCGATGCCGGTTATGATCCTGGGACAAACAAGGTGCAAGGTGTTGTTCTCGTAGATACTACTACAACCAACACAGATATGGTAGGAACCGATAGTGCGTTACTTGCCGCCAATATTAACTTATCGGGCGGCGTTGTGGAATCTAATTTATTACAAATGGGCGGCGTGGTTCAGAGTGCTACTGACCTTAAAGACTTTGCTGACGCAGGATATGATCCTGGTACGAATAAAGTACAGGGCGTGGTATTAGTAGATACGACCACAACCAACACCGATATGGTGTCAGAGCCGCCAACAGCGACGGAAATAGTTGACGAGTGGGAGACACAGAGCCAAGCCGACCCGACGGGCTTCCATGTTAATACTATGGAGTGGTTGTCACAGGCGGTAACATTGAGTACAGGGAATAAGCCCGACGTAAATATTGATGAAATATCAGACGATAACGCAGCTCCGCCACTGCTGGAACTGATGGTGGAGAACGCGCTAGGGGCGGATAACAAGATACTTATTTCGACAGATGCTCAAGATCTATCTGGCAATCTCGACGTAAATACAAAGACAATGACGGCGGGTGTTATCACAGCAGCAGTGATGGCGACAGACTCCATAGATGCTGACGCACTCTCCGCTGACGCTGTAGATGAAATAGCCGCGGACATTCTGGTAACGCCGGCGCAGAAGATCGTCACCGATGCAAGCGGATTTGTAACAGCGAATCTCAACGGGGATCTGACTGCCACTATGAAGGCGAGCGTAAACACCGAAGTGGATACTGGGCTTTCTGACATAAAACTTGATCATCTTGTAGCGGTTGCCGACAGTGATGACCCTGTAGATAACTCCATTATGGCTAAGATAGCGGCAAGTGACGGCGACTGGAGCGGATTTACCCCGGCGAATGAAGCACTGGAGGCACTACGGGCGCGAGGCGACGCGGCATGGACCACTGGCGCGGGCGGCTCTACGCCGAGTCTGTTACAAAACACAACCATCGCAACATTGGCAACTCAGACCAGTTTCACTTTAACGGCTGGAAGTGCAGATGATAACGCCTATAACGAGTGCATTATTGTAGTGACAGATGCTTCGACGTCTACCCAGAAAGCAGTAGGACGGATTGTGAATTATACAGGAGCGAGTAAGACTATAACGCTCAAAGAGGATCCCGCTATATTCACAATGGCGGTCACTGATATAGTTGACGTTATAGCGACCGATTTAACGATAGACGATGTTAGCGATATTCTAACAGATACCAACGAATTGCAGGGTGATTGGACGGACGCGGGCCGACTGGATGCAATACTGGATCTAATCGCCGCCGATGTGGTTAATCTTGACGGCGCTGCAATGAGAGGTACTGACGGGGCAAATACGACAGTCCCAGACGTTTCCGGAACAGCGGCAAGTTTGCATTCTACCACTGACGGGAAAGTGGACGCCATCCAGACAGACCTGGGAGATTTTTCAGGCAGAACAAATGATCAAACATTGCTGGACGTGCTAGGTGTCCCAGACGTTGCAGGGAAAGATCTTCACACTCTGCTGGTGACTGATAGATTGGACGACGGAACCTTTGGTCTTTCAGCGTTACAGACGCTTCTCGCCGCAATTCCGACAACAGCAATGAGAGGTACTGATAACGCAGCGTTAGCATCCGTGTTAGGTGCATTAGCAGATGCGGCGGCCGATGGCGACCCAACAGCGTCAGATACCGTGATGCAATATGCGAAACAGTTGATCAATATATTGGTTGGAACTGACGGTGTAGTAACATTTCCTGCTGAATCCGCGCCGGGCAATGGCGTGTCACTTGCGGAAGTAATTAGGGCTATTCACATTGATGTGACAGGCTTGAACGGCGACGCCATGCGCGGCACTGACGGAGCGAATACAGTAGTGCCAGATGCCGCCGGTGTTGCTCCTACTGCTGTAGAGAACAGGCAGGAGATGGACAGCAACTCGACGCAGTTGTCGGCTATTGTTACCGATACAGGGGAGATCGGGGCGGCAGGAGCGGGGCTTTCGGCTGTTCCCTGGAATGCCGCCTGGGATGCACAAGTTGAGAGCGAATGTAATGATGCTTTGGTAGCTCAGAAACTCGATCATCTGGTAGCGGTGGCTGATGCCGACGATGTTGTGGATGATTCCATTATGGCTAAGATAGCGGCCAGCGATGGTGACTGGAGCGGGTTCACACCGGCTAACGAAGCTCTTGAAGCTCTTAGAACGCGAGGCGACGCCGCGTGGACTACAGGGGCGGGTGGAGACCCTCCCAACCTTTTGCAGAATACCACCATTGCAACGCTGGCAAGTCAGACCAGCTTCACTCTAACGGCTGGAAGTGCCGACGATAACGCCTATAATGAATGTATAATGGTGGTGACTGATGCGGTAACGGCCACTCAAAAGGCAGTAGGGCGTATTCTGGATTACACGGGAGCGACCAAAACGATTACGCTCAAGGAAGATCCTGGCATATTTACAATGGCGATAACTGATATTGTTGACATTATAGCAACGGATCTAACGATAGACGATGTGAGTGATATATTGGCTGATACGAATGAATTGCAAGGCGACTGGACCGATGCGGGTAGGCTGGACGCGATTCTTGATACTGTTGCGGCTGATGTCGTTAATATAGACGGGGCGGCTATGCGAGGAACTGATAGCGCGTTGCTTGCAGCTAATATCAATTTGGCAGCTGGCGTTGTAGAATCCAACCTGTTACAGATGAGTGGCGTTGTCCAGAGTGCAACAGACTTAAAAGATTTTGCCGACGACGGCTATGATCCTGCCACTGACAAAGTACAGGGTGTCGTATTGGTGGACACTACTACTACAAATACAGATATGCGCGGGACTGACGGTGCTAACACGACTGTCCCCGACGCTGCCGGCGTTGCTCCAACCGCCGTCGAAAACCGACAGGAGATGGATAGTAACTCTACGGAACTCGCCAAGATAGGAACTATACCGGCATTAGATGGGGGGGCGCAGACTATCGGCGCAGCTATAGCTAAATTGGCTGATGATAACGGCGGGGCTAATTTTGACGCCGCCATTCATAGTCTGGAGGGCATTTATACTACAGGCGAGGCGAACTGGCTAACTGCCACAGGATTTAATGTAGTTGTCCCAGACGTTGCGGGAACTGCCGCAGGGCTGCACAGTACGACAGACGGCAAGGTAGATGCTATTCAGACAGACATTGGCGACTTTTCAGGGCGTACCAACGATCAATCGTTGCTTGATGTTTTGGGCGTACCTGATGTCGCTGGCAAAGACCTCCATACTTTACTGGTGACGGATAGATTAGATGATGGAACGTTTGGACTGTCCGCTATCAGGACCAGGGGCGACGCTGAATGGATAACAGCTACAGGGTTCAACACGACAACGCCAGACGCGGCAGGCACAGCGGCGGGGCTACATACCACCACTGACGCCTTGATCGCTGCGCTGAATGACCTTTCGGCGGCTCAAGTGAATGCGGAAGTAGATACTGCTCTATCCGACTATGACGGGCCAACAAAGACCGAAATGGATACGGCTCACGCTCTATTGGCGACAGAGGCGAAGCAGGATATAATTGATGCAAATGTTGACACTATCAATACTGCCACTGCTCTATTACCAGAAGCGCCGCAGAAAAACACAGCACTGAACGATTTAACATTCTTAATGGTCGATGAAGCTGACTTTGCAACACCGGAGGTAGGGCTTACTATTATCGGCCGGGTCTCTAAGGACGGCGGCGCTTTCGCGTCGGTAGCTGGAACAATATCAGAGATCTCGAATGGTATATACGCGATAGACGCCACAGCCGCCGATATGAATGCGGATTTATTGACATTTAGATTCTCCGCTACTGGTGCAATGGATACGTTTATCACAATTAAGACCACGTCATGATAATACACTGGAGAACGCGCCTGAATTCGATGCAAAACGCCGTTGGCTATATGATAAAGCCTTCGGTAGTATGGATGTTTTCGGTTACTTCGGTAACGCCTAGTCCGATACTTCTCCACACAACAACAGCATCGCGCAGAGATCACGATCTAACGGCAACAAGTAGGACGCACGATCTAACAGCAACACGCAGGACACAGAATACAACGGCAACGGGTAGGGATCATGATACGACGGTAACACGGAGAGAGCACGACATAGACATCAATGAACCACCATAGAGGGGCCAAAATGACTGAACAACGAAATGTAGCGCAGATCAACGAACTATCCCACAACCAAGCACTGCTGACGCTTGCGGCTGAACGCAGGGAGCTACTTGCTACGCGAAATGAAGTGGTGGAATTGCAGCAACTAGTACGGCAGCAGGCGGCCGCGTTACAGCAATCGAAGGAGCACACAGAAGGGCTTGAGGCGGAAGTAGAGACGCTCAAAGTAGAAATAGAGGGATGGCAGAACACGGCGCAGGAAAAATCGGAATGACACGCAAAGAATTTGATGTGATGAGAATAGGATTTGTTTCATACTGGTTTGAGCGTGGTCAGGCTTACGTCACGAAGAACGTGATCCAGGCTATAGAGGATGATTGCGAGGTGTTTGTGTTTGCCCGGAGCGATACCGTCAACCCCATAGGTTCAGGTGGTGAGTGGGATATACCGAATCTCACGCGGCATGATCAATACCAGATACCTCAATCTGTACTGAAGAGATGGATCGAGGATAACGATATTGACTTGGTGTTTTTCAATGAGGAATACGATTTCAACCTGGTGGCAATGGTCAAACAAATGGGCGTGGCCACGATGGGGATCTATTATTGGGAGCTATTCAATCCACCATATACAGGCCCGTGCAATGCGGTATATGACGCCATTGTATGCCCGACAACAGCATGTTTCCAGCGGTTCGGGGAGTTGGGGGTCAAGAATATTCATCACATAAAATGGGGCGTTGACCTAGACGTATTCAAGCCTGCAATAAGAGAGCCGAATGATCCTGTGCGATTCTTCCATCCGGCGGGATGGGGCGGAATGCACGGCAGACGCGGGACTGAATTTGTGCTTGCGGCGTTTAAGCTGATGGAGAACGATGCAGAGCTATTGATCCATACGCAGCACGAGGCGGTCAGTATGCACCAGCAGAACGGGGTGAGCCTGATAAACGGCACAGTTCCCAGAAATATGTTGATCAAGATGTATCAGGAATCTGATGTGGCGATACTCCCATCCAAGTGGGAAGGGTTGGGCCTGACGTTCCTGGAAGCTATTGGATGCGGCTTGCCTATCATTACGGTGGACGCTCCCCCCATGAATGAGTTTGTGAAAAATGGCGATACTGGATTCTGGTGTGAGATAGCCAGCCAGAAGCAGCATTCTGATATATTTGTTCCGGGTATGATTCCACATATTCGCGGGATTACCAGGAGAATGGATGTTCTGGCACGCAATGGTGATCTGTTGAGTGAAATGCGACACATTATCACAGATGAAGTTAGATATGAATGGGACTGGAAAGTAAATTCCCTCCCACTCCGGGAGCTCATTCTGGAACTGGGGGAAAAGAGGTGGGAAACTGGAACATCCTCCGAACTTGACAATATCACGTCGCTGATTCAAGGGGACTCCCCTGATGCTTTACCCAAAGCAGATACCCGGATATATGCCAGATTCAATAAGATTATGGCAGATCCCATGCTCAAGGGGCGCATCCTGGATGTTGGATGCAAACATGGGGCGCTGGCGATCATGTTGGCTGAGAAGTTGATAGATACGTTAAATTGGAATGAGATTACAGGCGAGGAATGGTCTGTTGTGGGGGTCGATCAAAACGCAAGCAATATTGAAATCGCCGACCAGCTTGCTAGTCTGGAAGATCTCCCCCAGAATCTCCAATTCCAGCAAGCAGAAATCAGGTCATTGCCCTTCGATGATGAATCATTCGATACAGTGATCCTCTCTCAGGTGATTGAGCACGTGGAGAATCCCGAAGATCTGAAAGAACTCATGCGCGTGTTGAAGCCTGATGGATGCCTGATCATCACTACAAATGTCGGGTTTGCTCACTGGGATCCCGATCACAAGTGGTTCTTTCTCCCTGATTCCACATATGAAATGCTCCGGGGCGGATGGTTCTTCATGGAAGCCGACAATGCGCCAGCGTTCATGAAGCAAAAAAACGTTGTCCCATTTGGAGCCTTCGTTGAGAAGTATTTTTTTGACGAGGCGTATGGTTATCAGGTATACAACAATCATGAGAGCCAATATCACAGCCTTGAGATATATGCGCGGATATGTAAATCAGAGGCAACAATACAGGATTTCCCTGCGATAGAGGGCGATGATATTGTTGAAGAAACACTATTGTATTCGGGTGTCTTATACGAAATGGAACGGGAGATCGCAGAATGAAACGAATCCTATTCCTCAAAAACCGCATAGACGTTCCTGAGCGGTACAACTTTTCCCTCAATTATGGATGGGTGCAGCGTGGCATCGACGCGGGGCTATATACGCCTTTCGAGTGGTTTGTTGACGACATACCATTTCCTGAGCAATTGGATACGTTTCTGAATGCTAATTGGATAGACTGTATTATCAGCATGTGTGCTGCGGAATCCCGGTTCAGCTATTTTGGCGCGACGGAATGGCTCAATCTTATTCAGGGCGCTGATGTTCCAACGATTCTCCGCGCGGGCGATTCCTGTTATGACTCATGGGGCGATCCTTTTTATCAAGTGTGGGATCGCATCCTCTACCGGATGGCAGATAAGAATGGATGTTACCCGGTAGATGGGACGTTCATCCCCTGGTGTGTAGACATGACCAAGTGTACGCCTGTGTACGGCGGTGAGCCGATAGTTATGGCGGGTGCGTCCAATGAGGCGTACCCGTTGCGCGTTGCCCTTAGAGAGTTAAATAGACAGCATGGCGGGAAGTTATTTTTGGATATGTGCAACATGGCGGGAGATCTAAATGGTCAGCCTTATATTGAATACTTGCAAAACGCCAGAGCAATCATCACCACGGGGAGCCAGTTATCTCCAGAGACGCGCGGGAAGGTCCTGGAAGCTGCTGCATGTGGGGCGCTGGTGATAACGCCGCCGACAAAGCATCTGGACCGCTATTTTGACGATGACCAGGTGTTTATATTCAACACAGGGGCGGAGTTCGTAGACGTGTGCAACAGAGTTAAGCAGATGGATATGGATGAGGTAATTGAGAAGCAGGAAGCGGTTTATGAGCATGTTTCACAGAACCATAACTGCATCAAGTTCGTAAATGAGTATATTCTACCGGCGATAGACGCCGCAACAAAGGGGCCAAGATGTATGATAACATCACAGCAGCAATGATAGTCAAAAACGAGGCGACGTGTCTGGAGCGTTGCTTGGAAAGCGTCGTTGATATTATGCCTATCGTGATCGCTGATACAGGATCGACTGATGACACGATGGAGATTGCGCGCGTCTATACAGCAGAGGTATATGAGCATCCGTGGCAGGACAGCTTTTCAGAAGCCCGGAACTGGATTAAAGGGAAGGTCAAGACCAAATGGGCGTTACAGATCGACGCTGATGAGGAAGTTCCGGCGATCTCAATCCCTGAACTGGACAAGCTGGATGATCAACATTCTGCATACATGACGCCTATCCATAATGTCATAGGTGGCACAATATCGGTGCATCAGTTTGAGAGGATTTACCAGCCAGCCAAATGTCATTATGAGTGGCGGGTACATAATCAGCTTGTTATCGACGAAGGCAAAGCGGCGTTATCGCGATTTAGTTTCCTGCATTATGGATATGATGCCTCGCCAGAGGAACTCAAGACGAAATACGCAAATACGCTCCGCATGTTATTGATGGACATAGACGACGCCGGATATATCATGCGGAATGTCAGGTTTTTGATCCAGACTTATCGCTCACTGGAACGCCATGTTGATGTATTGGCGGTATTGGGTGAGCATCTCAACAAGCTAAATGCCCACCCTGGCATATACCAGGAAGCCGCCGCAGGTGCTATCGTGGCGTATAACGCGCTGGGTGACAATGTGAAGGCTAAGGCAGCAGGCGTGAAGCTGTTGAAAGAATATCCTGAATCATTGGATGCTCTGTTCTATCTTGGGGTTGCCTATATGCAAGATGAAGCGTGGCAATTATCATTGGACTGCTTCGCCAGATACATCAAGGTCAGAGCCAGCTTGCAGCTTGAAGGAACTGATCATACCGTCGTATATCACACATGGGGCAGCAGGGCGGAGGTATTTCAGAACATGGGCATCTGCACTTCATTCCTGGGCAATAAAATACAAGCATCGTTATTTTTCATGAGGGCGGAAATGCTGGCAAAGCACAAACCTGATATAGCTGGATATGCTGCCAATACTGATAACGCTCTGTGTTTATTGCTGGGAGATAGCCAGCCAGCACAAGCGAAGATCGTGCAGCTTACTGAGCCTGATTCCTGGGATAAGCCAAAAAAACAACTACTGACAATGGAGGCTGATTAGTTATGGAGTTAGCGGACGAAATAAGGCGCACTGTGGAGGCGTTAAAGACCTTCGATATACCGCATGAACTCAGGATGGCTACTGAAGAGCACAAACTTGGTTGCCCTGGCGCTGAGAATCGAGAAGAGGTCTTGGCTGAAAAATTCAAGTCTTTTCACTGTGGCATGGTTCACACCATAGAGAAACTATTTGCCCTGGTGGTCCATCTGGAAGCACATATAAACTCCCAGGCAGAACAGATACGCACACTTACAGAAGCCAAAGAATACGAGGAATCATTATGCCTCTAACAGCATCGCCAAAAAAAGCAGCCGTCCCGAAGATGAACTTTGCTGACGGGTTTTTCCAGTATTGCAACACGTATACCAGGGGCAGCGCAGACTGGGAAGGCGGATTCGACTGGACTGCTGTTAATAGCGATGTGAAAGTGGATATACAGCCGGCGGAAGCCATGAGCAAGCAGTTGGCTTTATTACTGCAAGGAGAAAACATAGCGGCTGACTCGGTGGCGTTCTTTCTCACGACAGTATCCACAATAACAGTCGGTGACAGTGTAGGCATAGCGGCTGATGGCGGAACGACAGAAGATACCTTTTTCACAGTGGTTGGCGTTTTCGACTGGGATTCTCATGTCGAGGTCGCTCTCAAAAGTGGAAGGTTGGCTGATCCTTCATGAATTTTGATGTGATAGAGGCAGTCAGGAATGTATTGATAGGAGACTCCGCTCTGATTGCCTTAGTCCCTGCTGCCCAGATAATAGCCGCCAGAGGTACATTACCGGTCGTCTATCCGGCGATCACTTTGTCCGAGGACTTGATAGAGGACGGAAACGAGTACAACCTTGAAGGACTGTTTTATATCAGGATATACACTCAGGACGCAAAGAAGGACAGGGCGTTGAGCGGGATCCACAATATCGTTTTCCCGTTGGTAGGTCGGCGCGGAGCCGCTCTTGATATTACTGATTCAGATGTAACATTCCACGAGTTCCGGCAAGTTTTCGGGACTCAATCTATTCACGAGCCGGAGGTCGATATTGACACCTGGAGCCTCACGACTCATTATACTTGCAAGGTGACGATTTAGAAAATAACAATACAACGAAAGGGGGCCATACGGAAGGAGTATAATCATGGCTGACGGAACAGGCCAAGAGCATGTACCGCAGGTTATGAAGTTCTACATTGCACCAGGAACGGCGGCGGTTACTGCCACGCCGTCTTTATTGCTTGCTACATCTGACGGAACAGGTGGACTCTCCATCGTTGATGAAGAGATCATGTGGCGTGAGCAGGGCATTGTAGACAGGAAGATCGAGACAGTAGGCCGCGACGTGACATTCAACCTGGAGGGGTTGACTTTCATAAGCACAAACCTGGCCAAATTCTTCGGGGTGACAGCCAGCGCCACAGCTACTATGAGAACAGTCGGAGCCGAAACCGCCACGGCTCATAGGATTCTGGGAACGACCACAAAGCAGTATTTCGGTTTCCTGATTCAGTATACTGATTCTGATCTAGCAAAACCGATCCAGTGGTATTCATCCAGGAATCAGATCTCCGGCGGATTGGAATTGTCATTCGACAGAACTGCATGGAACCAGCACGCTTTGACCATAAAGGCGTTTGATGATGCCGACGGTGGCGGAACGATTCTGGAGCAGTTGACCCAGACTGGTGCGTAATTATGGGACACGTGACGGGCGCTGATGAAGTATTGAAGAACCTCAAGGGGTTTCAGCGCCTGTTCGTGGCGGGATTGATCGAGAGCGTTGAGCAGGTAGCGATCATTATAGAGACGTTCATCAAGGTTCAATACCAGCGCCCCATAAGCGGTGTAGGTTTTACTGACAGAACTGGCGCTCTCAGACGGAGCATAACGCATAAAGTGACGGTAGAACGAGACGTGATAATCGCCTGGATATTCGCAGGGATGGAATATGGGCAATTTGTCGAAGTAATCTCCGGCGGCAAATTTGCTTTCATGTTGCCGGGCTTCCTAGCGAAGAAACCAGAGATCATGAAGCTGCTAATCAAAGAACTAAAACAGCGCGGGTTAGCCGCGTAAAGGGGCCATAATGGACGGACTACTAAGCAGAATTTCAGAGACAAGGACTAATCGTGACAAGGCCACGAAAATAGAGATGGATGAGGTTAGAGAACTGTTGCCGAACCCCGAAGAGGGACGGCTTGCTATTCCAGAGTGTATGTCAGCCGATGATGGCGACTGGGACTGGGAGGCAATAGCGATCATGGCGTATGTCATGATCAAACTCGACCATCCAGAGTATACGCTTGAGCAAGCCAGGGAAGATTCAGGACTTCATACCGTCAGGATGCTGGCCCCTGAGCTATCCTATTTCTACGGCAGAACTGCCGACAAACAGAAGGTCGCAGAACATTGGATGCGGGTTTTCCAGGTGGTTGACTCATTCGATAGATGTCCGCATTGTGGCGGAACGCGCATCCCGGCGTGGATTTATTGTGGATGGTGTGCTGAACAGTTGCGAGAGGCAGCAGAACCGTCGGAGCCACCGACTGAAAACCCTACACCGTCGCCGATCAGTTCCGAGACATAGAACAAGCAATAATCTTTGTTTACAGATACGGTAATGACTCGCTTGATACACTCTGTTGCGAATGGTCATATGTCAGGGTCGTGGATGTGGCTTTCGCAATACAGGGTCAGATGTTCCCAGGGGAGTCCCGGGTTGAAACTGCGAAACCGGCAGGATTTCAGTCAGGGGAGACGGTGGAGAATAAAGGCGATAGGAAGATTAAGACGACAAAAATTTCCTGGGCTGATATGGCTAAGAGAGCAAACGCTGGGTATGATACCAGTATAAAAGGTGTGTAATGGGAAAGACCATTGGAAATCTTGGGTCTCTCCGGGTTGGGGTTGAACTTCCGATCAAGGATTGGTCTAAGAATTACAAGACGATCATTGAGGATGTAAAGAAGTTCCCAAAGACTACCGATAAAGCCCTCAATCGTGCTGGCAAAGCATGGGAAAAACACGCTGGATCGATAAAGGCTGCCAGTATCGGCATGGTTGCCTTCGGCACGGCTGCTACAGTCGGCTTTGGCATGGCTGTGAATGAAGCAGCAACGTTCCAGCAGAGCATGGTCAACACCCAGGCTGTTGCTGGTGCAACGTCCGAAGAGTTGCAGCAGTTGACAGGGTTTGCGCGCGAAATGGGAAAGCAGACTGTCTTTAGCGCAAAGGAAAGCGCCGATGCTATGGTCAGTCTTGCTTCGGCTGGTCAAAACACCAATGAGATCATGAACTCCCTGAAGGGTACGCTGAACCTCGCCGCCGCCACTAACTCCGACCTCGCCTTCACTTCCAAAACAGTCGCCTCTACATTGTCTCAATTCGGCTTTGCCGCCACAGAGTCGGATAGAATAGCGAATGTGTTCACTGCCACCATATCGGCGTCGCAAGCTACGATGGACAAGCTGGCCACGTCCATGAGTATAGTCGGCCCTGTGGCTAAGTCTATCGGTCTATCCCTGGAAGAGACGGCAGGGATTCTCGGTGGGTTGTTCAACGCCGGTCTTGATGCGTCTACGGCTGGAACTTCATTGCGCCAGTCCATAGCGCAACTATTGAAGCCCACAGACGATGCTAAGGAAGCACTCAAGCGATTGAACGTGGAAACGGTAGATAGTAGCGGTAAACTGCGAAGCATGACCGACATTGTTAGGGATTTAGAAGGTGCAAATCTGCAAGCCGCTGATGCGTTATCCATCTTCGGTGTGCGCGCTGGTCCTGGAATGTTGGCGCTGGTCAGTCAAGGCGCAGACTCTATCGAGGATTTGACTAAGGAGATAACGGGCACGGACAAGGCGGCAGAGATAGCAGCATTGCAGGTTGAAACGTTCTCGGGACAGATGAAGCTGTTAAACTCCGCCGTTTCGGAATTAAAGATCACTGTAGGTAATGAACTACTACCCGTCCTTACCGATTACACCACCAGATTAGCGGGAATAATCAACGATACCAGCGATTGGGCTGCGGAGAATAAAGGGGTCACTTCAGTACTTGTTAAGTTAGGAGCCGCCATCAGTGGCGTTGCTCTAGGTGCAGGGGCGATTGGCCTTGCTAGTCCGGGCATTATCAGAGCAGGCAAAGCATTAAAATTCCTGGTCACGCCGCTTGGTGCTTTAGTTGCCATTGATGCAATCCTGGTTGGATGGGCGACTAAACGAATTTGGGATGCAGCAACGCGCGATATTGATCTTGCGTCTATAAGAACCAAGACATTCACGGAGCGACAAGAGAATTTACAACTAGCGTTGGAGCAGATAGGCGGGGAGCTTAATGTATTTGAGCAAACAGGGAATAGAACGGATGCAACGTTGCAGGATCTTGGTATTGATGCAGATCGGTTAAATAAGATACTAGGGGGCGACAAAGGCCTCTTTGTATCAACAGATAATGCCAGCAGAGTATATGCGGGGCTTTCCAGGAACTTCGGAAGAACGTCAGAGGAAGTCGCGAAGCTCGCGGGCGGCATTGAAAAGCTGGGGCCACCACAAGAAGACGCAGCGACAAAAACAAAGAGACTCGCTGGCGAGATGGCCATTCTGGAGAAAGAAGTAAACAATCTCAGTACAACTCTCTTAACACTCCCATCTGCTGCAGGCGTAGGAACGACGCAGCTAGAACGTAACGCTGACAAAGCTGTGGCAATCCTGAAACAGCGCACTGCGTTTGAAACGGACTGGATTACAACCAACGGGATCGTTCAGTTGGGTTTGGTGGAAAAGAATGTTGATGAACGATTGACTCTTCTGGGTGACGAGACTAAGGAGCAGCGAAAGATCCGAGAGGATGCCCAGAAGGAAGAGCGCAAGGCCAGAGATGAAGGCTTGACTGGTACATTATTTGTACCTGAAACAGAGGCGAAAAAAGTCATTAAGTCCAGGCAGAAGACAGCCGCCGATTCTATGAAGATAGCGAAGGACGGAAGCGTTCAGATATTACAAATTTCAGGGGCTGTTGCAAAGAAACAAATAGAAGACATAAACGCTGTCACGACGGCACAAATAGCAGCAGGCGAGCGGCGCGGGATTGAGTTGGAAAAAGAGTTTGAAAAACAAACGGATTTACTGGCAAGCGCTGAGACGACATGGGTGGATTACGGGAATGCGGTTGTAGATATTTTTGCAAGTGTCACCAAGAAAAATAACGCATTTAGCGATACGTGGATCGGAACGTTGACAGACTGGGCTATTGGCAATAGAAGAATCCTGGATACCGTATCAGATCTCTGGTCTGGAAAGGCTAAGTCCATCACTGGGAGTGCAGTATCTATTTTCGGAACTATGGCAGATCTTCTTACTTCCATACATAACGCCAGAAGGGATATGGCAAGACTGGACAGAGCAGAAGATACGAGCAGGCGAGAGCGTCTGATGGACAGGGGCTTTACATTTACAGAAGCGGAAGACATTATCCAGGGGCGCAGGACGTTGGGCGGCGAGCCAGTGGATCAGGAATCGCGAGAAGAGGCAGCGCGAGCGCGTACTGTCCGGCGTCGTGGTGGTGGGCGTCCTCAGCTTGCGCGCAGCTTTATCGCTGCCCAGATTGGTGGTAGAGTGACTCGCACGCCTATTGCTACTGGTGTAACTGGAGCAGAACCAATAGCTCCGCCACAGCCTTTTGTGCCGCGACGACAGGAAGGTATAGACCGTTTCGGTAGACCAATAGCACCTACTCCGGCAATGGCTCCTGCGGCCCCTGGGCGAGCGGGTGATGTGAAGGTAGAAATAAGTGTGGTACTGCCAAATGTGACAGATATACGAGATTTGGATTCCGCAGACATGGAGATATTTACGCGGGATGGTGTTCTCCCTGCTTTGGAATCGCTTGGATTCCGCGTGGTCCGTAGCGACAATCTAATGGTTTCATGAGGTGAATCATGGCTAAAACAATGGCTCTGGCGGTGGGAGCTACAACATCACAGATCAGCTTTGATGATCTATTCGGCAAGCCGCGTCGCCCGGACTTCCACAATCGCCGTGAGCGCCGGGCTGAAGACGGCACGCTCTATGTGTCGATATTCGGACAAAAGCTGCTGGTAGAAACAACGGTCGTGATGAACCTGGCAGACAAGACGCAGATAGACACGTGGCACGCTGCCGGAACTCTACTCACATTTTACGACAAATTCGACGTTGGCACAGCCTCATCGCAAAGCGTTCTACTCCTGGGTCAACAGACCCCTGGCGCTGTCAAGTTTACCAAAGTAGGGGGTTGGTATACGATGACACTCAGGATAGGCGAGATATAGACCTGTGCGCCTCTGTCGTGGTGTTATCAATTGGCCCCTTTACTAGTTGGTCACGATGGAGGCGCTCTTTCATACTATGATAACTGAAGATATAGACGGAAACCCATTAAGTGCTGGCTTCATAACGAAGTTGCAAGCTCAGAGCAATATGCCCTTGATCCGTTTCACCTATGACGGATCTAATTTTGATGAATATGTCTGGAATATCGGCACGATCCACAGGGATGATCAACTCAATACCGGCGTATCGGTGGTGAAAGCATCTAACGCAGATGGTACGTGGAGTACAGAGTTTTACGATACGCTTTCCAACATGGGAAACGCCGCGTCAGTGTCGTTGTATTGGTCTGGTGATGCTGTATTCATGCCGCTGGTGACTGGTATAGTTTTTGATGTTAAGTTTCGGGATCCTGATGCGTTTATCTATATCAAGGACCGATTTGCCAGCTTGTTGAAGTTCCCTCTGGGGTCTGGGCAATCGCCTCTGAGCGTGTTCGCCTCTTCGGGTCAAACGGCGGCAGTCATGGCGTGGGAGATACTGACGACACATGGGGGGCTTGACAATACAGCAAATGATACCAATACCGATATAGATTGGGACTCCTGGGTTGATTGGGCCGCCAATGCCCAGATCGCCAGCACGGATCTAAAAGCACTCTTTACAGGGCAGTCAATAAGATCGGCACTATTGACTATAGCCCGGCTCACAACCTCAATGATCTGGATTGACAATACTGGTAAATTTGCGTTTGCCCCTAATTTCACAGTAGGTGATACATTCACCACATCCACATTCAAAACGGTTGATGTAGATATTAGTATGGAGAATATCATCAACAATTACGATGTAGAATACGGGTGGGACCCGACTAACAGAGCGTGGAGTACAGCAGGTCCATTTGCCGGGAATGACGCAGGGAGTGAATCAGATTTCGGGGCGCAGACACACGTTATTGAAGACAGGACCATCTGGCACACTACATCAGCGAGCGCGTCGGCTGCATCTACATTATTCCTGGCTAAATATGCCGATCCTTTGGTTGTCGCACTGCCTATGGGACCATCCTTTTATCATTACAGGACAGATGTAGGCGATCTTATTACTTTGACGCAAGCATTCAAAGGGATCAGTGGTGATACTTTCAGAATGCAATCTGTAGACATGGACTTCTCTCAAGGCTCTATTAAGTTCAGAGGATATAAGGTATGAATGACAGCTTTCGATTACCTATTGATCAGGATGCCTGGTTCCGGGAAGTCTTGAACTTCGGAGGACCAAGCGCGCCAGGTACGCCTGGTATATTCGGAACTATCGCCAGGGTGGGCTACAAAGAGAAGACTATAGACAATCCTGACGTTTCTGTGCATGATCCTCAAGTATTACTCAACGTTCATGCGTCAAAGTTTCCTGACGGGATCATTATCACCGATTGCGGGATCATAACTGCCCCATCGTCCACTTACTCGGTAGATTTTAAGAAATTCACATCCCCCTCGGATGGTTCACCGATAACCATAGAAACCGTGGCTACCTCCGGAGCGACAGAAGCTGAGGACGATGGATTTATAGACAACCCCACTGTGCCCGCTGGCGATATTGTGTATGTAGATTTGCCCGCAACGGATATTGATCAGTTGACGTGCTGGATTACTTACAAGATTCCTACTCCTATTTTTTACGGCACTGAGGGTTCCACGGAAAAGACTACAGACGATCCTGATAGTATAGCGAATGAACCGTTTGTGTTACTGAATGTCCACGCTTCCAGGTTTCCATTCGGAATTACAATCACGGACTGCGGGATCATAACTGCCCCATCGTCCACTTACTCGGTAGATTTTAAGAAATTCACATCCCCCTCGGATGGTGCACCGGTGACTATAGAAACAGTAGCGACAGCAGGCACGCAGGAGGCAGAGGATAATGGCACGATAAGTAATCCTGTAGTGGCGGTAGGTGATATTGTATACGCAGACCTGCCGGCGACAGATATAGATCAACTCACATGCTGGATCAGGTATAGGATTCACAACCATGGGGATGTTGATATGGTTGACTGGACGCTTGACGATCCTGACACGGTAACGAATGAACCAGTACCCCTCTTGAACGTCCACTCCAGCCGGTTTCCTGACGGAATCACGGTTACAGATTGCGGAATAATTACCGATCCATCGTCTACCTATTCTGTCATATTCAAGAACTTTGCAAGCCCTTCGGATGGTTCACCGGTGAGTATAGAAACAGTGGCAACGTCAGGCTCTACAGAAGCCGAAGACGATGGAACAATAGACAATCCAGATGTAGATGTTGGAAGCATTGTATATGTGGATTTACCAGCGACGGACATAGATGGTTTATATGTCTGGATGACTTATATAATAAGGTGAAACATGACTGACATGGGCAGACAATTAGCAATGATAGATTATATCGCTCAGGAGTTCGGCGGCAAGCCTGTTGTCGGCGCAGAGATTGGTGTGTTTCGTGGTGAGGGGTCTGAATATATATTGCAGAAACTCAACATAGAGAAGCTGCATTTGATAGACCCATACGACTATGAGGATGAAAACTACAGAGACTTGGCGCGGCCGAACCTACAAGGAGCCAGCCAGGAAGCACAGGAGCGGCTACAGGGCTATTCTGATGTGATCCAGTGGTGGTGGATGACTTCTGATGCCGCAGCCCCGTTGATTACTGATTCTCTGGACTTCGTATACATTGACGGGAATCATTATGCTGAATGGGTGAAGGGCGATATTGAAAACTACGCGCCCAAAGTGAAGCCGGGCGGATTCGTTGGCGGCCATGATTATGCTTTGGGCGACGTATATGTGAGCAATGAGTTGTATCTGATGGAAGACGGCGAACCGATCCAGATAGAGGTCAAGCCCGTTGTTGACGCCTGGATTGAGCTACATGGATATTATCTATTTGTGGCAGGGGATCACGCGTTTCCTGATTGGTGGGTGCAAGTATGAAACATTTAGTCTTGACAATAGCCGTTGGTGATGATTATTGCCAGATGGCATCATATACGCATCCCACTATCAAGGCTTACGCCGAGAGGATAGGGGCGGACTTTCTGTGTATAGACGAGTCGAACACATCAACGCCCCATTGGGAGAAGTTCCAGATCTTCGACTTGCTCAACAAGTATGAGCGAATCATATACCTTGATACAGATCTGATTGTCAGGGATGACTGCCCGAATCTGTTTGACGTTGTGCCAGTGTCGGAACTGGGAATGTTTAACGAGGCTCCATTCGTGCCAGACGGTCGACAAGCAGCTATGTATGAAGTGTGTCAGGCTCATGATGCTACCGTTCCGAATTGGGACGGCAAATATTATAATTCTGGCGTGATGGTTATTTCCAGAACGCATAAGTATTTATTCCAGAAGCCGGAGATCGAGTCGTGTATATTCTATGAACAATCATATATAAATTTACAGATAGCACTCAAGGGGATATGGATGCACGATCTCCGGTATCAGTTCAACCGTATGACCTGTATGGATCAACTCACTGGCGAAGAACGACACGACTCGTACATCGTTCATTATGCTGGTGTTCCTGATATGAAATTTGTCTTGAGCCTTATTCCGAAAGATATAGCAAAATGGGAAGAAGATTCCCCAGCTTATGAATATCAGAAGCACATATACGTTGACGTTCAAGGCGGACTTGGAGACCAGATCGACGCCGAACCATCTGTCAGATTCATGGAAAAGTGGATTTATCCTGATGATGACATTGTTGTCGCGGCTCATTTCCCCAGAATATTCCAGCATTTAGATGTTGATGTATATGAGCATGGAGCGTTCATCCCTGAGCCTGATACACCGTACCATAAACGCCTATCGCTCCCGGGGCCTTCGCTCATGCAATGGGCTATCGTATCGAATCTCATGTGCCACACTGTTGATTATTGCTCTATGGCCTTGCTCAAGCGCACTTTGCCCATGAAGGATAGACAGATACACTTGGAGGTCACACAGGGCGACATGGACAACCTGACAGCCATAATAGGCGATATAGACTTAGCTGAGTTGGTCCTGGTACATCCGGGGCGGCACTGGGAGTCAAAGACGTTTCCCGATTCGTGGTGGCAAGAGGTTATTGATGGCATACATGATGCTGGATTGCCCGTGTGTATTATAGGCAAACAAGACTATCTGCGCGGGACTGATACTATTGAGCGCGGAACAGTTGACTTACAGATTCGTGATGGCATGATAGATACGCGGACATTGCTTGATCTGGGAGCGTTTATCGCTCTTATATCGCAGGGGCAAATATTGGTATCAAACGATTCGTCTCCTATACATATCGCTGGTGCATTCGATAATGAGATTATACTGATCCCGACGTGCAAGCATCCTGATCATTTGCTCCCGTATCGAAACGGCGGTGTATCTCATAAAGCTACAGCACTATACAAAAAGCTGACCATTGATGATGTAAACCAGCAACCTACAGCTATGTATGACACATCGGGTGAGTTCGTGAATGGTGACATGCTGGATTATTTACCTGAACCTGACACGGTGATCCAGGCAGCGATAGGAAAATATAATGGCTGATCAATCGTTTGGGATACTAGAAACTGGGGTAGTTTGGGCATGGGGTCGGAATCTTCGCGGGCAGCTTGGAGACGAAACCAACACCGACAGGAGCAGCCCGGTTGCTGTTGTGGGCGGGCATCTATTTGTTGCTCTTGCGATGGGAAGGGCATTTCCCAGCGACCAAAACGCGTCCTATGGCTTTAAGTCGGACGGATCCGTTTGGGCATGGGGATTCGGTACTAGCGGGCAGCTTGGAGACAACACACTAGATTCTAAAAGCAGCCCTGTTGTGGTAGCGGGCAACCATACGTTTAATCGAATTGCTGGCGGGTCGCGTTTCGGTATCGGAGTAAAATCTGCCGGTGATGCTTGGGCATGGGGGGTCAATGCTTCTGGTTCTCTTGGAGATAATTCAACAACGGTGCGAAGCAGTCCCGTTTCAGTTGTTGGGGATCATAATTTCACTGATGTTGAGGCGGGTGATGAGTTTGCATTCGGGTTGAAGTCCAATGGAGAGGCCTGGGCATGGGGTGAGGCCAGTTCTGGTCAACTTGGGGATAACTCAACGACTGATAAGAGCAGTCCTGTCCAAGTTGTCGGAGGGCATCTGTTCGATAAAGTCGAAGGCGGTTCTGTTCATGCGTTGGGGTTGAAGTCTAATGGTACGGCGTGGGCATGGGGCAATGGTTCATCCGGTCGGTTGGGCGATGGCTCAGCAACCAGCAAAAGCAGCCCTGTTGCTGTCATAGGCGGGCATTCCTTTGATTCTATATCGGCTGGCGGCGCTCATTCATTGGGGTTGAAGTCAGATGGATCCGTTTGGGCGTGGGGGTTCGGCACTAGCGGTCAACTCGGAGATGGCACAGCAACTTCTAAGAGCAGTCCAGTTTCTGTCGTTGGGGGTCATTCATTTACCCAGATATTAGGTGGTGAATTTCATTCGCTGGCTTTGAAAGCAAATGGGGAGATCTGGTCGTGGGGTGATGCTGACCGTGGGCAATTAGGGAATGATTCTGCAACCGATACAAGCTCTCCAGTTCTTGTAGTTGGCGGATTTACGTTTGTGTCATTACCTGACCACGATCCAATAGTAATTCCTCGCGCCCGCATAATGGGCGGCGGCAGTTTCAACTCAAAGAAGAAACCTCGACATCTGCCGCCATCAACAGCGCCGGAGCTTCTCTTGCACAACACGACCGAAGAGGATAGCGACGGCGGCAGAGAGAGCGTGATTCGCTGGAAAGGCGAACAATCTGGCGGAGAATTGAATACGCTGGCAATGATACGCGGTTCGCATGATGGCGCGGCGGATGATGAAAAGGGTAAGATAGAGTTTCTCATAAATGACACCAACGATTCGGACTCTCCAACATTGCAGGGGCGTATAGATAGTGTCGATCTGACTCTGGAACGGGGCGTGTTGAGTCTGGCAGAAACAACAACACCATCGGCAGTCGCTGGTTATGGGAAAGTGTACAACAAGGCTGATAATCGGTTTTATGTCCAGGATGGCGCAGGTGATGAACATCGCATTGTAACGAGCGATTATGCTGGTATTTATGTCGATGATAATGAAGTTGAGATGGTGTTCCTATTGCAGGATGCCTATGAGCCTGTCTTGGTATTTGGTGCAGGAACAGTGTCGGGCGTCAATATGCCAGAGATAATCAGTAGCGGCGATTTCGCCAACAACAAGATCACCATAGGTGCAAGTGCTGATTATAATGTAAACATACACATTAATGCCGAAAGTGCGGGAGTTAATAAAGTCCTAGAGACTGATGTGTTTATGATTGCAGCTTCAGGCGAGAGCATAACAGCCGGGGGGATCACTCAGGCAAATCCAGGTGTCGTGAATATAACAGGACATTCTTTCAACGATGGTGATAGAGTAAAAATAAGCGGCGTCAGTGGAATGACCGAGGTGAACGGTCAAATCTATACCGTTACAGGGGCTGGAGCAAACGATTTCCAGCTAAATGACGATAATGGCGGCAACATCAATACAACTGGCTATGGCGCATACACCTCGGGTGGCACAGTGTTTCTAGCTACCTGTGTGGATGTTGCTCACGCTCACAGGATGTTTGGCGCAGGCGCAGGGGATGTGGGGAGTTTTTCTGGCGGGGGCATTGCTGCTCTTGTAGGTGGTGATACTCTTGAGGTCCATATGAAAAATATTAGCGATGCGACCAACATGACTACGGAGAGCATTCAGTTATCGATAATCAGATTATAGCCAACAGGGGGGATCATGGGACTACTCGACAGGATAATAAGAACGTCGCCAGCCATGCAGACTTTACTGGCTGGACAGCGCAAGACGTATATAGAGTACAAAGAGAAGCATCAATCTGATATTGACTATGTATCGGCCCAGCCTGCGGGATATGTCGTCCATACTGAAAGTGGCTTGATCGTCCCGAAGGATGACTGGCTGAATGACGCGGCGACAGAGATGGCGGAGCTTGATGCACACATAGCCGAACTGGACCAATATATAACGTAACTAGAGGTCATCCCTAAAAAAAAACACCTAAAATAGGAGATGACTAAAAATGACGAACATTCCAGAGATGCCCGCGATTGTTGACATGCAAACATATTTAGAAGACAAAAAGGAGCGCGATTTGACTGGTGAAGAGATGGCATATATTCATGAGCATTTCGTAACCGAAGAATTTAGCGGAGAGCGCCAGGAAACCTTGTTGGCTGCTTTGGATAAAAATACCGAAGCGATGGAAAAGATCCTGGCGGTGGTTAATGATCAGGAGAAGCGAGTGTGCATTCTGGAAGAAGACAAAAAGCGCAGGCGTTGGCTTGTTCCTGTGATGATTGCGATTGGTTCTTTAATACTTGGCGCAGTAAGCAAGCTCTCTGCCATTGCCACGGTATTCAAGAAATTAGCGGAGTGAGGTGTACCATGTTCAAGAGAATAATACAAAAGGTGCTGAAAAGCGAGAAGTTGATTGACGTGATCCTGACGGTGATCTGGGCGGCGTTGGATCGCGAGGTCACGTCTGAAGAGAAGGCGAATATCAAGCAGAAAGCTATTGACGCAGTGCTGGATCTGTTTTAATAATCACATTTTATGGCGCTCTCTGTTCTATATTCTCTCCCTTTCCCATCCAGGCGGGGAGCGCCCCTGTATACAATATAACCAACCACATGCAGCAGCTTCGTCGATGGATCTTCCTGGAGCCAGCTCTAAATGATTATGCCTTTAGTCATTCCCTGAGCTGAACCTGGTAGACGACCTCCCCCCGCTCTATCATTCAAAAACTATTTTGAAATAAAACGGCGGCGATATGCGAAAAGTCTAATAACATCCTTGACTATGGCCGGAATATGTGTTATACTATAAGCATAAGACAAAACGAGTTACTCAACGAAACGCAGCAAAGGAGATACACGAAATGGGACACACAATGCAGAACGAAACAATGATCATGGGAAATTCGGTAATCGGCGATCTGGAATTGGAAATCACTGGTATGGATAAAGAGATCTCATACCTTACGAAGGAACTCGCAAGAGCGGAGCGATTCAAGGCGGAACACGAAAAACTCTCCGAACTCTGGCGCGCCCACCTGGACGAGGCGGCAATAGAGGACGATAGCCCCCAAGAAAAAGAAGCCCGGCAAATTCTCTGGAACGACAGCGACTCCGCTCAGGTCGCAGAGGCAGAGTGGGACGCATACGAACAGCAAAACGCCCGACAGATTCTCAACGAGAGCATCCACGAATAAACACACACCGAACCGGGGGCGCAAGCCCCCTGAAAGGTTTTGATGATGTTTTATCTTTGTTTTTGTATCACTGATCATGGGAAGCGTTTTTGGGAAGTGGCATTGCATTGGGCGGACGTTGATTACTCCATCAAGCACGAGGCTATCGAGGCAGATGACAGGGATGAGGCGATGGAAATAGCATCTCAAAATTTCGACCTAGACCAATGGGTTGATGATGGCGTGATCATATCCTGGGATCTCACTCAGGAACCTGATCGAACATACGCAAAAGTATAAACTCCGAAACGCTCCGCAGGGGGCGTCGGCTGGATGTACCAGCCCTGATGAGGATAACTGGAAGGAGGTGATTTTAGATGCAAGATTTGAGAGTGATACTGAGCGCGAAGATTCGTATATGGCAAGAGAGGATGCAGATGGACAACGCCGAATTGGCGCGACGATCCGATGTGAGCATAGACGCCATATATAAGTTGAAACGATGCGAACGCGGCGCAAGCATTGACGTAGTTGGCAAGCTGGCAGGAGCATTCGGGATTGACCCGTTTATGCTATTAGTTCCAGTGGCAGATAATGGGGATGCGGACTAACCCACAACACAAGCGAGGGCAAAATGAAACACTCAGCAAAGAGAGCAGTTGACAGAATGAAAGCGGAGAGATCGGCGGCGGTACATCGACTTATGGGATCGGATGCGTATGATCCTGAGCGCACAATAAATGATCTTGAGAACGACATACAGCGACTCGCAAAGGAAAACGCCATGCTTCAACAGCAGTTGATTGAGGCTCAGGCGTCAAATGCTAACTGGCGGGTACAATGCGGCGAATTGATAAACCAGAACGACGATCTCAGAGCGCAACCGGTGGAGGCTGACAAATGAGGAAATACAAAGATCCGGATGTGGAC
>Ga0255048_10000445_pt1 | contig 32809 bp, 52 predicted proteins | sample JV7_2_2_MG_FD_183619 | JGI IMG/M metagenome (GOLD analysis project Ga0255048, IMG submission 183619) | Seawater microbial communities from Jervis Inlet, British Columbia, Canada - JV7_2_2 | ecosystem: Environmental > Aquatic > Marine > Inlet | place: Canada: British Columbia | collected 2016-10-06
CTATTGCTTCACGTTCTGTTGAGTGGTGTGAAAGTTCCTTTACTGTATAAGTTCCATTATCCCAGTAGTCGGTTGTAAATACTTCCCAAAGGTCTTTCTGTACTTTCTGCATTTCGTAAAGTGAGTGGGTTAGTTTTCTTTTCATTTTATATTTTTTTGAAAAGTTAATAAATCTGTTAAATATTCGTCAGTAAGATTAAAGTTCATAAATGCACAACTAAATGCAGATGTCTTTTTTAACGAGTCTAAAGTATGTGTTTTAGAATCAATTTCCATCCCTAACATATCTAATCGCATAGCGTCAGACATATCTATACATCCAAAATCTGTGATTATTTTTTTACTGATTACTGTTAATCCTTTTACTTTCATTGTTTAAATTTTAAAGTCTTAGCCATTAATAAAGCGCCTACCAATATGTAAGCGTACTCGTGTCCTTCTCTTTTGTACTTATCTTTGAAGGTCTTAATCATTGCCTCAATAGATTCACATTGAGACTCTGTTTTAAGTGTTGCAATACTTTTGCAAATTTTGTTAAAAGATGTTTCCATAGTTTTATAGTTTTTAGAAATAAAAAAAGGCACTAAATTAATAGCGCCTATTTGTTTTGTTATTGTTTTACTTGTGTTACTGTATAATAATCTACCCCGTCATAAATATTGTAGCTTTCAACTTCTTTAAGGTCTTTAGCATCTTCAAAAGACAAATTATAATGTAATGTTTCGCTTTTGCAACCAGTAGCCATAGCATATTCACGCTCAAAAACGACAACTACATTCCATAAATCTGCTGCCTGTTTTGGCGCTTTAAACCAATCTTGACTAATTAGCCAATTTTGGTATGACTTTGGAGTTGAGTAAAAATCTTGCCCTTTGTACTTTCCGAATTTTAAAATTGTATTTTTCATAGTGTTATAGTTTTAAAGTTTTCAACAATATTAAATAGAACTTTTGGAATAAAAAAATTTTAAAGCAGTTATTTTAATTAGGCACAAAAAAAAGAGCTAACAAATGAATGTTAACTCTCTTTCCAAAACTAAACCTAAACTATGAAAGCCCAAATATAAGTCTTTTATTTTAATTATTCTTTTTAATATGTATTTCTTTTGCCCTCTCTAGGATGTAAGTATCTACTTCTATTTCTGCTTTAGTGTACATTCTAACCATTTCCTCAAAGCTATACATTAAGTCGTGAGCATCTCTAATAGGAAAGTAAGTGCTGTATTCTATTTCATCGTCAGATAGTTCTATTCGTATCATTTAAAGTAGTGTGTTAGTCTAGCTATTTGCCCATTCTCTTTGTGATGTATAAACCCTTCTATTGCTTGTTTAGATATATATCCATTTCTATCGTGCCAACTATCAGCAGGACTTGGGCTTCGTAAACTTTCTACAGTTACACCTATGTAGTCCTTTGCGTTTTTATGGTGAACGTGGTGTGTATATACATATCTGTAATCTGTTTCACTCCAGAGAATAGGTCTTTCAGTAGCCATTAATAATGGTAAGTCTTGGTTCTTTGCTCCATCTCCGTGAGTCGTACCTATCAAGTTCTTATAGTATTTAAAGTATTTTCTATGTGAGATACTACAGTCAAAAGTTATATTTTTACAATGTCTAAAATGTGTTTTAATTACATCCGCTAGAAAGAACCCTGTCATATAATCGTGGTTACTGGGGTTAAATGTAAAGTGTACATCTGCTATTTGTATTAGTTGCTCAATAATCTCAACGTATAACCTCTTAGCATTTAAGAAATTTTCGTACCACATTCCATCTGTATCCTGTGGAGTTCCACTTGTCGTGTTTCTTTTGGGTGTGTCTGTGTGCAGTATATCGTTACCTGCAATGAAATTAATCTTATCTATATTAAAGCCGCTAGACTTATCTAGTATTCCTTGTACGCCCTCCTTTACTTGTCTAACTGCTATCTGTTGGTTATACTCTTTACCAGTTTCTAATATAGAACATAGTTTACCTACGTGAATGTCGGCAGGGTCTAATACCAATAAATGCCCATCTGCTGACTTACTCCGTTTTATAGTAGGATACTTTGGAGAGTATTGTTTAAGCTCCTCTATTAAGTCCTCAGCAAACTTATTCTTTTCTTCTGTTTTAAAATTTGGGTTTTTAAAGAATAAACTACTCTTGTCTGTCTTGAGCCATCCGTGTTTTACATCGTCAGGATTAATCCCTGCTGCTATACTTTCTTCTTTTATCCTTCTGTATTTCTGGATAAGGTCTAGCTCGTCGTCTTTAAGTCTTAGTCTTGTAGTATTTCTATGCTGCATAGTTTTAAATTTGCGTAAATATACTAAATATTAACTTACATAATTTCTCCTAAGAACTACAAAGAACAAAGCAGATAACAAGACAATTAAGACTATCATATATCTGTTATCCTTTTCTATTACTTTGACCTTATCTACTGGAACTAATACCTCGCGAATTATAGTGTCTCCTTTGCACTCTATTTCGTGGTATATCTCTTGTCTTAGGGTGTCATAAAAGTACCTTAGAAAGACTTTCTCGTTATTCACTACTATAGTGCTATCGTGCTTTATTATAGTCGCTGTAGTGTCGTGTATATAATTATCCACTATAACAGTATCAACTACCTTAATAGTATCCTTAATTACTAGACCGTGTTTATAGGCGTAGTTCTCTGCTCTCTTTACTTTTCTATTAAGTCTATTTTGTGGATTACAGGAGATTAAGAATATACAAAGTATTAATATTCTCATTTTTTAGTTAAGCCTATTAGCGAATCGTTAGACCTTAATAACAATAAACCTAAAGCAGCTACTGCTCCTGCTTCTGTTTCGGTGTGGTGTTTACTAACGTATAAACATATAGCTATTGATATAATTGTTAACCCCATTAAAGTTGTTACTATTCCTGTTTTGAATAATCGTTTCATTTTGTTTTTTTTAGTTGTTAATCTATTTGAAAATGTGCGCCATCCTTTTTCCAAAGGTCGTAACCCCAGTTAAGAACAATGCCATAGCTAGATGCTACTCTTATTAAATGTCGTGCGATAGGTTCTAGGTACTTCATATCCCAACTTGCTTTCCTATCTACATAAGCGTAAATGTCAAATGCCTTGCCTGTCATATGGTAACTTTTAAGAGTCCAAGTAATACGACTTTTGTCGGGTCTACCTTCTAAGTCTGTTATTCCCTTTTCGATTAATTGTTCTGTTGTTCGACCTCTAGCGTAAAGCTCCTCTTGTCTGCGAAAGGTTCTAAAGCCTCCATCTCTAGGTATTCCAAAATCATAAGGAGAGTCTTTTATAGCCTCCTCTAAAATAGCTATAAGAATAGGCTCTACGTATTCTAATCTGCTTAAACTCCTTGAACTAAATCTATACATTTTTACTGTTTTGAATTGCTGTAATAATTGCCAAAGTCGATACATCATATTTCTTATCTAGTTCAGTTATTTTAAGTTCTAGTTTATCGTAGCTCTTTAAGTTGTCATCTCGTACTCTGTCTATTCTTGAATGTAGTGTACTTTCTGCTTTGTCGATATATTCCATAGCTTCCTTTTTTGTAGCTCTCCTGCCATTCTTAGCATTTAAAACCTCGTGTTTGAATTGTTCATCGCATTTTAGCATTTCCTTTTCTAGTATAAAAATTTCATTGCTCATCTTCTCTTTGTCTATCTTCACTTTAAACCAAGCACTAAGCCCAGTAACTACAAAACCGATTATGTATATAACATCTTTAGTATTAAACGCCAACTCCATCCCATCCATCCTCTATGTGTTTATTTCATTTGTATTGGTTCTGTTTTCTCTCTAACTTCAAACTCTGTAGGAGAACCTAAAATAATAGTTTCATTGCCTACCCAAAAGTAAAAATCAATCTCATTAGATACAGTATAACTTATTGAGTAAGCTATCCAGTTTCTTGTTGTGTCTGTATCATTTACAGGTATGCCGTAATATTTATTACACAAAGCATTTGAAGTATTAAAATCTTCTATTGTTAAAAATTTATATCCTAAAACTATCATATTAATAAATTGAATAATAAGTGTTTATATTGTCTTGAATAGCTACCCTGTTCGTAACTGACTCATCCGAATTAAATAATAAGTATGTTTGAAGATACATATTACATCTACTAACATTATTAGGTCTATCAAATAAACTTATTCTATTATAGGTAAGTGTTCCTATAGTTTCGCCACTGTTAGTTATTACGCTGCCATTCTCATAAAATTTCCAGTCTGAAGTTGTTAGCTCTGTTGATTTCATCATTAATAAAGCCTGTGTGTTTAAAGCTGAAAAAGGTCCGAATGCTCCACCATTTTGGTATATTCTTGAGCCTGTACTACCTAAGCCAAAACCAGTAATACCACTTGTAAGTCCAAATGACCCAAAATACCCCGACGTTCCCACCTTATCATAAAGTGCAAATTGGGTATTAGGCAAAGAACCAACTAACCCCGTAACCCTTAAGCTATCGTTAACACCATCGCCTAAAATAGCGGGTTTGCTATTCACTAAATCAATAACGCCATTTAAGCAAATACGTGGTTGGCTAGAGGCTGTAGTCATTACAGCATCTAAAGAGTTTCCGCTTTGGTCATAGAATGTAGTAACAAAACCATCTGTACCACTACAAAATGTAGTTAATGCTGTTTCGTCTAAAGCATCTCCGTTGAATCCAATATCTTGCTCTGCGTTATCGCTTGACCTTCTTACTCTAATAGAGTTTGTTGCTGCGCTTGAAATTTTACGCAAGTCATAAGCTACATACGGAGAGTAGTTGTCCACTAGATAAGAGCCTCCTCCTCCTCCTGCACCTACTACTAAGCTGTTTTTATATCCATATCCGTATCCGTGCATAGTCTATTTTAAGATAGCTACAACAGAGCCACTAGTTAAAGTTATTGCACTAAAGTAATCGCCACTTTGAGGCGTTATTAATATACCTCCTTTTACTGCTGTGGCAGGGGTAGAAATATAATTAGCTTTAACATCTGTCGTGTCATCTCCGTTAATTTCTATTCGTGCTATTACTGTGTCCTCTGCTACGTAATAAGAGTCTGCATTTACTACATTCTCTGCTGCATCGTTAATAATTACTACGCCATTTATGGCAATTAATTCTCCTGAGTTTGTCATTTTATTTATTTATTAATTTTGTGGTATTTGGCATTCGTCGTATGCTAGTGGTTGTTTAAGGCTTATTGACATTGTCCATCCTGTTAATGTGTCGTCAAATCTTTCGGTAAAGCTAGAGATACTTCCTGTCTTTTCTATACTTACAAATTTCCAGTTATCTGTATATAGCTTTTCAAAGTATGCAATAGTATCTAATAAGATTAATAAGGTGTCGCTTTTAACCTCTGTTTCAACCGTTCCCTCGTTTGCCTTATCCATTACTAAGATGTTAAAACCGTTAGTTATAAAGCCATCTCCAATACTTGCAGGACTATCCTGAACAAATAACAAAGGATAATTATAGTCCTTTAATAACGTATCGTGCTGTACAATTTCCCAAAGGTCGCCATTGCCGAACTCATTTATCTGTCTGTGAGCTGTTGCGAAGTCCTCGAATTGTTTTATTATTTGGTTGTACGTTATTTTCATCTCTAAACTTTCTTAGCTTTCTGTCTACTATACTAAACTTTTTTACTTTATTCTTTCCCATATTTTAATCGCAGCAATCTCTAAGGTAGTCAAAGCCTCCTCTAGACTTTCCGTTACCTAAATATAACCCACCAGTAAAAGCAGAGTTACTAGGTATAATGTCGTCGCCATCTGAGTTACTTGTATATAAAGGAAACAATGTAGAGTTAGCACATAGGTAGTTAATTATATCATTTGCAAACATCTCCGCTTTATCTCTCCATCTGTTTAACAAGTGGTTAAGGTCATCAAAGGATGTTACTTGACTATTCTCTGAGTTCTGTTGTACTACTCCCTTATTCCTGTATTTGTATGCTAGGATAGGAGTCATTTCAAAAACTAAGTATTTTAATAAGCAAGGTGCTATATAAGTATTAACTAATACTAAGTCATTCCCTGCTAGCGTTCCTGCTGCTGCTTTGGTTATAATGTCATTAAATAAGTCAGTACCTAGAATAGGTAAAATATACTCCCTTTGAGCAGTCCACAAAGCATCTACCATTAGGCGTTCGTCTACATTCTCATCTAGAATCGAGTTCTGTTTTATGTAGTCCATATCTATTAATAGTGTTCTAGCCATTGTGTTTTTCTTTTACTTCCCTTCTTATATTCTTTGCTCTTGCTGTGTGTGGTCGCATAATAATAAACTCTATATCTTCTTTAAGTTCCTCTGCTGCTTTCTGTGCTGCTTCCTTTTTAAATTTTAACCTTTGGTAACTACTAAGCATTTTGTTTAAGTTTGACAGTACGTGCAGACCATACGTGCCTACAGTAGGGTACTCTGTTTCCGTTCCTATTCCACCATCCCCCTCGATGTGTAAATGTACCTTGCCCGAAATCATTAACCATTCCTAAAAGCTCCTGTCTAGTGTAACTCTTATCCCTACTTAACATATCTCTACAGTAATCTCTAGTGCCTGCGATTATTTCGCTACCGCTTATGTCGGCTCTCTTTTGGTATTTGTAAACTGTGATAAGTTCTGATACTTCCTGCTCCCCTTCCTCTGTTACTTTTATTTTAGTTTTCTGTAGGTCTAACAATCCATTCTTAACCAGTCTATCTATTCTCTTTTGAACTTCGCTAGGTGTTTCTCCTACTTGGTCGCTTATCTCCTCTACTGTTACTTTAGGGTTTGCTTTAATAATGTCTATAACTTGGCTATCTATTGGCGACATATCCGCAAAGTCGAAAGGGTTATAATCAATGTCAAATACTTCTATAACTTCTATTTGGTCATCTGTATAACCTATTTTACTAAATGCTAATTCTAATTCGTCATTGCTAAATACTTGCTCTGTTTTCTTTTCTAAAGGCTTTTCTAAAGGCTTGTATCCTGCAAGTTCTCTTATCTCGTCAGTAGTTAATACAGAAACTAAAGTACTCTCTGAAATTTGTACCTTAATTGGTGCTATCTTTTCTATTTTAAGACCGCTAGGCATTCCTAACAAAACAACAAAGTCATTAAATAGCTTTTCGTACATTCTTTGGTTAGGCTCAATGTAACTACTATTCATAGCCTCTATTGCTACCCTTAACTCGTCTGCGTTATTGCTAAAGCCTGTGTCTATGGTTTTAATAAATACAGAAGCATCTACTCCGTGAGCTGTAAATATTTCGTCTTGTATCTGTTGGTTTAAGTTTATGAACTTGTCATCCTGACCGTTAGGATTAGTACTTATTATTTCTACTCCCTTGTCCTTTCCATCGTCAAAGATTATAACTGGCTCGCCTGCGTTATTACTTCCGTGATGCTTATTTTTAATCTGTTTTTTAATATATGCTTGAGCCTCTTGAGTAGGTTGCCCATTATGAAAGTTCCAAATCGTACCACCTGAATAACCATTTGATACTGAGTTCAATACATAGTTGGAAACCTCGTAATCACTTTTTATGTAATTTATCCCGCTTATGTAATTTGGCAAAGGGTACTCTTTTAGATTAGGTCTGTAACTCTTGTAATAACAAATGTATCTTTCTCCTTTAACTGCTGAACCATCAAAAGGAAAAGAGCTTAATGTTTCAAAGTCCTCATTTGAGGTTGGCTTTCTACTTGCCCAGTCTGAGGTATAAAAATAAGTGTCCTCCTCTACTCCTACGCGAATGTCTCCAAAGTCAATGTGATTAATTATAAGACCTTTGCCATCCTTTGTAACAATAACTTCTAAAGCATAACCACCAAACAACTCGTTATCTTTTACAATCTTTTTAGTAAGTTCAAATAGTGAGTCGTTTCCAGGATGCTGTATAAACCCTTCTAGCTTTACTTTGTCCTCTAAAGTTCTTACTGTTTGGTCTACTTTCCAACCTCTACCGCTTATGTAGTTAGTCTTGCCGTTAATAATAGAGTTATGCTTTCCTGATGTATTGTATAATTCTACTAAATAGTCAGGGTATAAATTCTTATAAGGTGCTTCTGTACCATATACGATATAGTCCTTTCCTCTTTCCTCTTTAAATACTGGTGGCTTGTTAGCCTCAAAATTAAAGATTAAAATATTTTCTTTATTCATCATTGTACTTGATGGGTTGTGTAAGTCTGATTTATTTCGTGCTGATTATAGGTAGTGCTTGCACGCTCTAAGTCCATTAGTCCACTTTCTACTAAGCCTGTTGATAGTTCAGGGTCTAGGTTAGTTGAGCTAGTTTGTTCGTAAACAAAGTACTCATATTGTCCTCCTGCTCCTAAAATTAACTCCCCTACTAAAGGTAGGTCTGTTCCCTCTGTAAATACAAACTCGTTGTATCTATCCTTGAATAAGCTAGTATCTGACATTATGCAATAGTAACTTACTTTCTCTGTTACGTTCCTAAATTGAAATAGGTAAACTGGAGAAGATAGTGTACTCTTTTCCTTTAGTGTTAAAGTTAGATTGCTTGTAGTATTTTCGTTTATTAAAATAGGCATTACTCAGAATCACTTTTGTCTTTCTTTTCCTTCTTTTTCTTCTCAGCTTTAAAAACATCTAAGCCCAATTTTTTATATTTAGCAAACTGTTTTTCATCGTTTACTATGGCAACGTGTCCGACTACTTTATGATAGACAGAACCGCCTCTTTTGTATTCATCTTTTAACTCCATATTATCTATTGTAAAAATTTTTATTAGTTGTATAAAATAAAGGCTATAATAAAAAATAATTAATTAACCAAATTTTTAACTGTTTATTTTTAGCTCTACAGCCCAATAGAAATGGGCTTTCTACGAACTATTTTTTTTAATGGTAACATACTAACGAAAGGCGAAAGTGTCTTAAAACGCTTTAAAATAGCTCTAGGCAATTATTGACAAAACCTAATTTTTTTGTAAGTATTTTATTTTGGAGCATAAAAAAAGGGTAACAATTACGCTACCCTTTCCTTAATTAGTTGTTTAAAACTATGCTATTGTTAAACCTGCAATTACAGTAGAATCTACCTCCAACATTCTAACAGACTCTTTAGAGCTTATTGAATACGTAAAGCCATTTAAATCTCCAAACGCTGCACCAGTTACAGATGTACCGCTTAGTTTATCTGCTGCGTGATATGCTCCTACAGTCCAATAAATTCCATTCATATCTTTTACAATCACGAACAATCTAGCTTGGTCTAAAAGTGTTAGCTCCTCGCTTTCTGATGCTGTTAAGTTTTTAGTGTTAAAGTCTAAGACAGAATCATAAACATTAGTCCCATTCTCTAAAGACCCTGTATGTGTTTCTACTAAACTTCCGTTTTCTTTTTCTAAGGAGTAACGATAAAAGCTAGTAGCTGCTGCTTGGGTTAGCGCAGTAATTACTCCTGCTGCTACTGTATCAATAGTGATATCTCCAAAGTTAGCTATTAAAATTTCTTCTACCCCGCCTGTGGAATTTCTGCAATCGATTGCCCTTCCTTGAGTTAATGCACACGCCATAATATTTTCTTTTTTTTAGTGTTTATAAAAAAAGGGGTTAGGCAATTACCCACCCCTTCTTAAGTTATTGTTAAAGTCCTATTAAGGAATTAATGTAAATTCTACAATTTCATTTCCAAAATTATAAGAAATTCCCCGCTTAAACGTACAATCGAAGAAAATGCTTTTCTCAGATACTGGGTCTAATCTTACGCTCATTGCGTCCTCGTCAGAATCTCCATCCATTCCTATAGTTATTCCGCTATCTCTAGCCAAAATCATTCTCTCTGTTCCTGCTGCGCTTGGTAGTCCAACAGTAGAACGTAAAGCTACGTTTGTTCCGTAAAGTTTAACTTGCTCGCCATCTCCTGAATAATGAAATAGGTTAGCGTTCTTAAGTGCTACTACATACTTTTTATATACTGATGTAGGAACCCACAAAGACAAGTCATCTGCTTCGCTGATATTGTCAGGAATAGACTCCCACATACCATCTAAGATGTCTAGTACATTAGAGCTAGAAATTCCAGTTGCTACTGTTACTGCTCCTGTGTTACCATCTATTACAGTTCCATCAGCATCTACTTGAACTAGCAAGCCGTCATAAAATGATAGGTTGTTCACACCACTAAGCAAATCTCCTTGAAAGTCTGATATCGCAAGTTGATTTTTAAGAGCGTTCATTTTCTTCTCCATATAAATTGCCTCAATCTCCATTGGCAATTCTTCCTCTCCTGCTGCTCCTTGTTTTACTAGAACTTGCGCCCAGTATCCGTTAAGAGCTTTTACACATAAATCCTCTGCTACTTGAATAGCTCCTACTGTAATAGTACGCTGAGAAAATACTGTTGCGTCTCCTGTTACTCTAGCGCAGCCATCTGCTCCAAATACTACGTCTGTAGATAAAAACTGTAGGTTTGAGCTTCCTTTAATTCCTGTTTGGATGTTAGCTACTTCTGCTAATCCTCCTGTCGCTTGCATCTGTGCAATCAAAGGAAAGTCCATTTGTTCAATATATGCACTAAGTGCCGTTACGTCGAATGCCATAATTATTTTTTTTTATTATTTGTTTACTGTAAAAATTGATTTCTTTTTAGGAGATATAACTCCGCTTCTTTTCTTTTTGATAGGTGCTACGCTAGACTCTTTTGCAAGTTCCTCTACTGCTGTAAACATAGCTTTTTCTTTTGTGTCGCTTTCCTCTTTGTATTTAGCAAATTCTGCTTTTACTGTTTCTAATTCAGTTTCTAAAGTTTCAACCTTAGCGAATACTGTTTCTGTGCTTTCGATTATTTTTCTAATCTTAGCCTCTGTTACTGTTTCAGTTACTGGCGTTGCTTCTGTTTCCATTACTTCCTCTTCCTCTGCCTCTACTTCTTTGATGTCAGATATTGCACCTTCTGAAATAGTTACTATTGTTCCGTCTGCTAGTGGATATTCTCCGTTAGGCATTGGAGCTACTTCGCCCTCTACCTCAACAGTAACTACTGCACCAACTTCTAAAGCAGGGTCTATATTTACCATTGTACCATCTGCTAACTCAGCAGCCATTAACTTAATTTCAGTTACTTCTGGAGTTGCCTCTACAGCTACCTCTGTTGTTTCTTCGCCAAAAATTAAGCTCTTTACTTTGTCTAAAGTTTCTTTACTCATATTATCTATTGTTTGTTTGTTACTTAGTTGTACATTGTCCTCTATACTTTTTTCAAAGTCTTGTATAGTTTCCCTTATTTTATTAATTAAATTTTCGTCCATTGAAACGCTTTCTAGTTGCTTAAATAACCCTTCTACACTAAATCCCGAGAACTCTCCAGCCTTTATTGCGTTCCATATTTCATCGTTATCAACTTTCGCACTTATCCATAGCGAACCGTTTGGTACTTTCTCAAATTCCTTAGGTGCTACCTTTCCTCTTTCATTATCTATAATAAGGTTATCTAACATATATACGCCCTCTGCTTTATTCTCTGAATCGTGCATAAGGTTAAAACAATTATTAAGACCTAGTCTACTCTGCTTTTCTCTTATCTGCTCTATTGTTTTAGCTGAGAATTTAACAAAGAACTTTTTACCGTTCTCATCTATGCGAGGTATTAACAGTTGGCTAATCATTGCGTACCCTTCTACTATCCTTTTCTCCTCGTCTTTAATTTTAAATTTATGTTCTTTTTGTTCTGTGAACTGTAAGAAATTAGACTCAATAGCAGGGAAATCTACAAATGCTATTTGTGAAATTCCAGACTCGTCATCGGTGTCTATTACCAGTTCAAATACTTCTATCTTTTCCATATTCTTATATTTTAAAAAGTTGCGCTTTCTTCTATTACGCTTACATTATTTTGTGTTTCTGTTATATCGGTTTCAGTTACATATACCTGTTGAGTTCCTAGTATTGTGCTAGTGTTACTAACTGGAGTTATAGATGCTCCGTTACCTCCTGCTCCTGCTCCATCGGGTCTAGGCTCTGTGGTTGTTTCAGGAGTTGCAGGGCTTCCACCACCCTGATAAGTAGTAGCTTTAATCTTAGCTATAGTTGCTGCTGTTGTAATTACAGAACTTGCCAAAGCTGCTACCATTGCAAACCCTCCATCAAATTTAGGATACTGTGCAAATATGCTTGTTAATGCTTGAGCGCCATTAATTAAAGCCATTGCTACATTTAACTTTTTCTCCCTTTCAAAACTCGCCTTTCTTAACTTCTCTTTTTTAGCTTCGTTATTTCCTGCCTTTTTTAAATCATTATCTAAGGCTGCGCTATTTAAAGCAGATAGAGAGCTTAATAATTGCTTACCTGCTTCGTAGTTCTTCTGCCTCCTTTCTTCGTCATCATCCTCTGCTTTTTGTTTAATTTCTGCTAAAGCACTTTCTCTAGCCATTAATAACTCTATCTCTAACTCTGTAGTTAATAGACCCTGCTCCTCTAATTCTGTTATATTGTTTTGAAAGTCCTCCTCTATCTGTAGTCTCTGTCTTTCTGTTTCCTCTACCTCATTTGCTACCTTAGCGTCAAATAGTAGTTTATCGTATTCATCTCTTTTTGCTTGAGCTTCTTTTTCTAATGCAAACCTTTTAGCATCCTCCTCTTTCTCTAAGTCTGCTAGTGCTTTATGTTTCTTTTGAGCTATAAGCATTTCAGCGTCAAAAGTTAATTGCCCTTTCTTTTCTAAAGCCTCAAGTTCTAACTGGGTGTTATATTCTATCTCTGCCCTTTTGCGTTCTCCCTCGTCTTGGATAAGTTCTATCTTTAGCCTTGCCTGTTCCTCCTCAAATTCTGCTAAGACTTTAGCATCTTCTATTAGCTTTTTATTATCCTCAATTTTTTTCTTTTTCCATTCATCTCGTTTCTTTTCTCTTTTTTCCTCTTGCTTTATTTCAACTTCGCCTACTGCTCCTGCTTCTAGTAATGCGTCAATCTCTTTTTGTTTAGCATCGGCTAACTCATCTATTACCTCTATTTGCTTTTGATTAGCTGCGATAGATTTATTGGTTGCTGCTGTAGCAAAGTCTTGAGCTTCAAATACTGTTACAAGCCCTAAAGCCTCCTCGTATAAACCTTTATTGACTCCTGTCTGCGCCTCTATTCTAGACTTATATTGTTCCTTTGTTTGTTCAGCCCTTAACGATGCTAGAGCTTCCTGCTCTGCCCTTAACATTACTAATTTAGTGTTTAATACTAAAGCCTTATTTATGTCATCTATACTGTCTTTCTCTGTGTCTATGTTAGAAAGTAAATTAGGGTATTCATCTTGTAATGCTATAATAGCCTTATTCTTCTCCTCCCTTGTTTTAGACTCATCGTTTAAAGTCTTTTGTAGTTTATCGGATGCGCTTATTTCGTCGCCTACAGCGTCTATAGCTTCTTGAGTTACTTGGTTGTTTAGCTTTTGCGCTTTAGTAGATAGTCCAATAGCTACCGTTAAGTCATCCCAATAGACAACTAGAGTAGTTATTAATGCTATTATTGCACCTATCCCTGTTGCTATTAATGCTTTACCCCACGCTTTAGTAGCAAAGGTTAAAAGTTTCTGCATTGCTGTACTTTGTTTAAGTACATTAGTCCATAGCTTTTGAGCAGAACTCATCCCCTCTATAGCTCCCTTTAAACCCATAGAAATAGCCATAGCAGTTTCTATACTTGCTGCCATTTGCTCTATAGTTTCATTCTCGCCACCCATTAAGACTAGACTAGCTGTTACATCTCCAATACCTCCCGCAACGCTTCCGAGTTCACTAGCAACCTGCTCTTTGTCTAAACCTTCAAAAGCGAGTTCCATATTCTTTATCTCGGTACTAGTCTGAGCCATTTGTGTAGCTATTCTTTTAAACTCTTTCCGACCTTCCTCTGTTCTTCTATTAGTGCCTTCTAGCTGTGTTCTTAAACCCTTGTACCCTGCTTCTAGTTCGCCTAGAGACATCTGCGCCCTATCAGCTTCTATCTCTATACTTAATGCTAATTTATCGTCTGCCATATCTTAGTAAGTTTTAAATAATACAAAGTTTGCGCTGTATATGTCATCTCCTGCGTTTAATACGTTCCATTCTACAGTTATGTCTAAGGTGTTACTTATGGTTGTATTAATTGTTTGAACATCTTGAAAAATATATCCGCTTACTTTTCGGTCATTATCTTTCACATAAGCAAAATTTCCATTTGTACAGATGCTTCCACTAGCTCCTATGGTTGCTATTGTAAAATCTAATTCACATTCCCACCCTTGATTTGTTGCGGTATCTAAATCAAACACCCCTGTACTCGCTAGAACGATTGCACCGCTTTTAATGTTTACAATTAATTCTGAACGACTACCGCCTCCAGTAGCATTGAGGACTCCACCTATTTTAGCGTGGTAAGAATCCCCAACAGTAAAGAAACCTCCAGGAACTGTTAATGCTCCTACTCCACTCCCTACAATAGACTGCTCCCCTACTGTGTTAATAGTTGCACTTTGTACAGTCTGAGAATATAAACCATAAAGAGTTGCAGCTACTCCACCTCCTAAGATAGTGTCAGTTCCTGAGCTATTTCTTAGCGTGTATTTATTTGCGTTGTTACTATCTATGAAGATGTAAAAGTCTCCTGCTATTGGGTTGCCTAAAGTGCTACCATCTGCTGTTCCTATTTGTATGTGTGCCATTTGTTTGTTATTTTAAAATTAAGTCGCCATTGATTACTAGAGTACCTGAGATAGTTAAACCGCCATAGTTAATCATTTGACTATATTGTATAATAGTTAGAATTGAATTAGGAGCTATATAATTAACTCCGCTATATATGTCGGGTATGTATGTCATTATATTATCTTATAAGTTGCTCCATCAAATTGTAATGTATAGGAGTTGTTAATTGCGTTTATGTTTTTAACTAGTTGCCCATCTATTGAGTTAGGAGCGTTTACTCTTATTTGTACTGTATTGTTTAATGCTAGTTTTTTAAAGTTCCATACCTTCCCAACAGTCGGAAAGTCAGGCAATGAAATAATAAAGCTACCTCCTGATGTATCGCACAAATAAGTACTTACCTTTTCGTCTGCTGTAGTATTTGAATCTATGGTTACTACGCTTCCTGTTCCTTTTATCTCTCCATTAATGTAGGTTACATTTGACTCTGTTACTGTTACGTTATTAGTATTAATTAGGGTTACATTTTCTAAGTCAGAATATATAGTATTGCTGTCGCCTTGTATAGTTATGTTTTTACTGTTTGTGAATACCTTGTTAGAATCTCCTTTAATATCTACGTACATTGCAGACTTATCTATAAAGTTGTTTAACCCTTCTACATTGCTTGACTTCATAGAAAGCAGGTTATCTCCAGAGAATACATCCTCGTCCATTATAGGTATTTCTTCATCTCCTATAAAGCCTAGTCCTCCTATTAGTTCTTCTGTTATTATACTAGGAGTAGGTACTGCTTTTAGTTTTAAAAACTCGCACTTACTAGGTTGATAAACGGAACTGCCATACATAACTTTGTGCAAAGTCCAGTACTCATTTTCAAAAAAGTAACTAGGTCTAAAAGATAGGTTTATAATATCTGTAGGGTTTAATAAAAAATACCCTTTAAATATCTTGCTATCCTTGTCTGTAAGCTGCTCTAATTCTTTTCTGTGATAAGCATTATATAAATTGTTATTAGTTACCGTAATACTTCCGTAGGTGTTATCGTAGTATATCTCTCTAGGTAGTCCAAAGTTAATATCAATGCTAGGGTTGAATGGGTCGTTGAAATGTGCAGCATAAGGATACTCGCCTCTAAATACATTCCCTGCTATTGCCTCGTGTACCCAATTAATAACGCTATCTTTTAAACCTGAATAGTAAAGTATTCTGATATTTGATTTAATAGTCTTTTGCTGTAATGTTTGGTCTACATCTATTATAGTACTTATAACTCTATTGTTGTCTAACTGTCCTACCATTGGAGTAGGAGAAAAGATAAGCTCTGTCTTATGGTCTGTTTTATTAAAGTCATTCTCTAGGTAGACGTTTCTACTTCCGTAAATATCTAGCCAACTAGCTTCGTACTTCTTATTGTAATAGTCGCTATCCTGTTTATAAGTGTATATGTATTTCTGTTTATTAGTTACTCCTGTCGGTGTTAAAGTATGCTCTTTAGAATAATCTAGCTTTTGACTCCAGTCTATTACATCTGTAGTATAAAAGTCCTCCCTAGTTTCTATTATAATATTCTTAGGATTGCTCTCGTCAGGTATCATATAGAGGTTAAACATCTTAATAATGGATGTTAAAAAGTCTCTTTGTTTTACCTTGTCAGGAATAGCAGAAAACATATCTATAGTGTCGCCCTCTGTGTATAAAGAATCTAATATATTAAATGAAAAGTTTGCATCTGTTAAAATAACCTTAAAATCTGCGTCATATCTATCTCCACTTACAATGTCATAATAAGGTGTACTCGCATAATTGCCTCCTGCCTGAGCATACCACGCAGTCCATAGGTCTACAGTTATTAAGTCTCCTGCTTGTAATTGTACATCTACGCTTAACTGGTATCTGTTGGGGGGGTTATAATTCCTAGAAACAGTAGTAACCCCTTGCTTAAAATCATTATTAGGATAAGTCGTAGGGTTAGCAGTTTGATAAGTTACAGCAGGAGATAAAGGAGTAGGAGCTGTCGTATTAGTAGATAGTCCATTTTGAATAGCTCCGTTTGCTTTTATATTTAAAAGGTTTATAAACATAGGGTCTCTATCACTTACTATGTTGTTCGGTAGTGCTGCTCCTGCTTTTGGAGTTGTTTCCATCTGTACAGTAACATCTACAGAAACTCGGTAAAAGCCACTAGCTCCTACTGTTAAAACTCCTGTAGCTGGGTTATATTGGTTATTAGCGTCTAGTGTTTCATTAGAGAATCGCAAATCATTCATTTGCCATATATCGTTTGAGTCAAAAAATACTTGCCCACCTAAAGAACTATCTAGGTTGTAATTATCCACTCCGCTAGATACGAATAAAGGAGTGTTTGCTTGTACTCGTCTAGGGCTTAGGTCTGTTTGAGTTGGTTTAAATTCCTTACCATTAAAAGGAATAATTAAATGTCTAAATAATGAATCGTTAAAAAAAGTAGATGTATAGGTATATCCTGAATCTGCAAACATTCTATCTATATACTCTTTAGCATATACAGCAGGAAACATCTCATTAACATTATATACGTTTATATCTGTATCATTGCCATAGTTTATCATAGGGTAGGTAAAGCCATTTCCATACTGGAAAGGTTCTACTGCTCCATTAAGAATGTAACTAGTATCCCAACTATTTTCTTGTATAACCCTTGTATAGTCGTGGTCTAATTCATCCCAATTCATTCCTGCATCATTTAAGAACTTATTGCCAAGCTCTCTAAATATGTTTGCAGTTTCTCCAAATAGCACTACACTATATTCTACTTGATTATAGTCTTTTTTATGGATGTCTTTTAACTGAATAAACCCACTAAATACTGCAATGTCATTTTGATAGTAAACTGCATCTAGTTTCAAATTTGGGTTAAAGGTAGAATCTGAATTAACCTCGAATATAAAATTTAGCTTATCATTTATTGCTTTACTTCCCGGTAGCTTAATGGTTTTACTAAAGCTAGATTTAACCTTATCGGGCTGCTGTATATCCTTAATACTAAAAGTTAGCACCGTAGAAATACCCTTATCTATCGGAATAGTAACCCCTTCTATTATTAACTTTTCTGTAACCATTTATATACGTTGTCTGTAATCGTCATACCCTAGCTCTAGCTCTACATCTATTTTGAATAGTTTATCCCTTACTACTTTCTTTTTAGTGTAGTTAGTTGCTTTAATCTTAGCGACTGCTGTTAATTCGTTACCCTCTTGTAAGTATATTTCAGGACTAGAGATTAATTCTAATAACCAGTTGCTTTCTGCTTCTGTTATCCAATCTGACATTAACTTAATTGTAGTGCTTTTCTTTGTGTAGTAAGTTACCTTTTCTCTCTCATTCATTGAATAGACAATATCAGTACCTACTACCGTGTCTACGTTTACCTTCATATCCTTTCGTTCTATCGCTGTAGTAGATGTATCTCCTAAATAGAATGTAAAGCTATCGAATGCTCCTAAGTTGTTTTGAAAGATTAAAGTATTTGTATTGTACTTGCAGGACTCCTCTAGTACAAAAGTTCTAGTTTCGGATACTTGAGAGGGTGCGCCAACATATACCTCGTAATATGCTACGCTAGAATCTATAATAGGCTGCGCTCCTAGTATTATATTTGCATTGTCTATATTATTTAAAGATGCAGGAGAACTAGGCAAATACTGTATGTCTGCGCTCGTAGTAGATGCGTCTATTTTAAAAGCGTCAATAGTTGCTCCTGCTGAATCAAATGTAACAACGCTAAACATACTCAATGTAGTTTCCTCTTTATAGTATAGCCATCCGTGAGAGTTTAAAGATACCTTGTTATTATCGGGCATATTAGTAAGGAATTTCTTAGTAACTCCATCCATTTCATACTCGGTAACATCCCAATCAATAAAAGGTCGCTTCTCTAAAGATGCGTTAAAAGCCTTTCTGCTTGAGTCTACTGTAAGGTCAGGATATTGTACTACTGTAGCTCCATACTCCTCGCCAAACTTAACTATATAAGTTAGTGAGCTATTATCTGCATTATAAGTTCCTTCATCTGCTGTAGGGCTTGGGTTACCTACGTTACTAGTTAAAGCCGACTCTAACACTCTATGGATGTCTACCTTTCCTTTACTATCGGATGGTCTTACTGGTATCCTTAGTCTTACAGTTTTAGTTACTGAGCCATTTATATAGATATCTACTAAGTGAGCAAAGTTAGGCTGTGCTGTATTATCGGATGTAATAAGATACTCCATTTTATTGTAAACAGGAGCAAAGTCCTTAGGGGTTGCATTTATTACTATTGCCATTATTTAAGTCTTTTAAAGCTGTCTGTTATTACTGTTTTCATATCTCCTGCTGCTGCACTTGCTAAGTCTTTTTTAAGTTTGTCTAGTCTCTTTTCTGTTACTACCTTATCGTAGAAATGATTGCCTTTTATTCCTTTCTCTTTCCAACTTCTAGCCATTGCAAAAGCCTGTGAGTCCTTAGAACCTACTTTGTAAGTTTTCCTAGTTGCCATACTTGAAAAAGCTGTGCCTTTCGGTAAAAACAAACCTTTATTATTCATCCACCTTTTGGCAAAGTAAAAAGGTATCTTAGAGCTAGACATATAAGAATAGGGTGTATTTCTTTTCTTTTCTGTTCCACTTACACCCTTATTCACATAATCGTAATAGTCTTTAAGTCTAAGCGTAAATACAAAGCCTTGCCCATTGATTATAGAACTAAACTCTATTTGCTCCGCTAAGTCTCCTGAAACATAAGCGCCATCTTTAACTAGCTCTGCTTTTAAAGACTTCTGCATCTCGTTACCAAAGTCCTCCAGTACTTGAGTTATTGAACTATGCTTTGTTACTATTGTTTCGCTCATCTTCTTTGTAGTTCCTGTATCCTTCTTTGTGCTGCTTCTGCTTTTTGTTTCTCCTTAACATAAGAGCAAATATTTAAAAACTCTATTACATTCATTTTTTCGTAATAAGGTCTTTTTGTAAAGTCTCCATTGCAGAGGTTATCGAGTGTGGCAATCCAACCCCATCGCTCTCCAAATCCTTCATTACCTCCAATATTGCGCTCTTGCTCTGCTCTGTCATCTTCTCCAGTTTCTGACTCAAATAGTCCTGAGTACATTTCGTTAAGCTCTGAGATAGATTGCAAAAAAAAACAGCTACTCCGTAAATTTCATCTATTGTAACGGTGTTTCTTATGTCATCTGCTAGGTTGCGAAAGTAGCTAGGTTCTATTGCCATTACCTTATTATTCTTATCTACTGGAAAGATAACACTAGCCAATATGTCGGGCATCTGCTCTATATGTACGTTTGGGTTATCTGCAAACCCTTTTAGATAAGTAGTAAAAGACATATACTGTCCTGCTTCTAAATCGTTAATATGGTTAACTATTCCATAGCGTTTACCGTTAATAGTAAAATACTGTTTAAGTATTCTACTAGGTTCTACTAATAAGTGGCTAAGGTCTACAGCTAACTCAGATGGTTTGCACTTTAGCACATCCTTTCTGTCATTGAAAATACACAATAGGTCGATTGTCCTAGTAAATGGGTTATCGTACTCAGCACCCCTTATCTTATTGATTTGTATGTAATCTTTTACAAGTACCTCTTTAAGGCTTTTAGGTATTCTCATAATAGTCTATTGTAAAAAATTAAATTAGTTGTATATTAATAAACAAAATACTTTCCTGAACTTTGCATAGTTTTTAAAGCGTGGTTAGTTATTGCTCTACTCATTACATAATCATCGTGTAAGCCTACAGGAGCAGAATACTTAATTGCTCTAGTCTTTAGGTTATACTCATAGGTAAAAACTTCTAGCTCGTTAATCTGCCAATCGTGTCCTATTATACCTATATCCTTATTTTCAAATTTAACTATTAAGTCCTCTACTATGTTCTGTTTGCTTTTGGATGTGGTAACAAATGGCTGAATACTATTTTTATTGTAGGCTACCTTATTGCGTATCTGCTCAAAGATAGCATCCTGCGCTCCGTTGCTTTCTACTAAGGCATTAGGTCTAAACTTATTTAACTGGGTTACTATGTTATTAATTATTGTACTCCATTCCAAATGTCGCCACCTTTCGGAATAGACTTCTATATTGTTTGAATCTACAATAGTTAATACAGTATAATCGTCTGAGCGTCCTAAATCTATTCCTGCATAAAGGCTAGAGGTGTTTACAGAGCTTTTAACGCACTCTTTAATGTTTCGGAATACACTACTCCCATTATCTAAAAACTCCGCTAGATACTCCTGTTTAAATACGTGGGTTGGCAAGTTCCTTTCTGCTTCTCTTATTTCTTCAGGGTCTATAAAAGGGTTGTCGTATGAACTACCTCTAAAAGAAATATAGTTGCTATTATGTTCAGCTAGATTAAATAAGTTATAAAATTGATTCTTGCCTTTTGGGGTGGATAGTATAAGTACCTTTTTACCTCTGACTAATACGGTAGCTTTTAGTACTTCATTCCAGGCTTCAGGTCTAAAGAAAGCAAACTCATCGCATATAAGCGCGTCAAAGGTTTCTCCTCTTATACTATCGTAAGCATCTGCACTATAAAACTGTATAGAGCTACCAGTATCGAACTCTATTATTAAGTCCCCTCTATTAATATTAGAAACAAATTTGCATCCTATTAAAGCTTTCTCTATGTCTTTAAAAACTTTCTTTGCTTGCTTGTATATTGGAGATACCCATCCTACTTTCCAGTGGTTATTTTCTAATGCCCATTTTATAGATTGATTCTCGCCTAGTGTAGACTTCCCAAACTGCCGACCTATAGAAACTATACAATACTTAATATCTGTGTCTAAGGCTTTATGTATCTCCCTTTGTTTTGGGTGTGGTCTATATAAATCTACCTCCTCCAATTTAACCCCAATTAGTTTTATAAGTTTTAACAGTATGCTTATGCTCTATAACTTCAGGTTCATTCAATCCCATCATTTTAGATATTGCTTCTAAGGCTCTTATTTTGTCTGTGTTCTTAGTTTGGTTCATTATCCTGTAAAAGGCTTGTTTGTCCTCCTTAGTTAGCGTATTGTCTGCTCCTAGTTGGAATGTATAATCTGCATCGCTTATAATTTCTAAGTAACCTTTAAGAATAAAACTTCTATCTATTCCGTGAGTTTTGGATAGTTCCCCTTTTAGGATTCCAATAGTAGTACTAATGTTGTCCTTTGCTAATAGCTTAGATGCTTTAGCTTTTATAGTGTCTAAGTTAGTTGTAGTAACATTATAGGCTTGTCTGTATGCTTCTGAGGCATTGCCTAATGTTACATATAATTCTGCGAACTTTTGCTCCTTAGGTGTCATATTCATTAAATATATTATTGATTAAATCTAAATCACATTCAAACCATTCGCCTTTAAACCTATAATCTTTTAACCTTTCGTGTATCTCCTGCTCTATTGCTTTGCAGTTATCTACATAAATAGTTCTAACTATACTAATATTAAAAGGTACTAATGTTTGAATAGCTTTCTTTCTACTTGGCACATTCCTACTTAAACCAACTTTATAATAATTAAACCCCTCAATATCTAATATGTAAACATATCCATCTAGTTTTTTAGGTTGTGGCTTATATGTAATAGTTCCTTTGCTTCTATATTCTCTTATTTGCTCTTTTAGTTTCTTTGCTATTTGCGATGCTTTAACCTTTAACCATTCAGCATCTTTATTAGTAGGGTTATAAGCCTGTCTATACGCTTCTGTTTGGTTACCTAGTGTAACACATAGCTCTGCAAATTTTTGTTCCTTAGGTGTAAGCTCTTTATCCATTGTTTAGTATTATATTCTCTGTCTTGTTTATCCAGTCCTCGCTTTTGTTTGGGTACTTAACGTGTAGCAGTTCGTGGATAATATCTGACTCTGTTAATTCTCTATCGTGGTAAATAGTACCTGTCTTATTTTCTTTGTCTATTTCTATGCCTACAAAGTATCTGTCTTTAACTGGGCAATCATTATCGTATAAGACTTGCTCAGGTAATATATCCTCTGTAATAAAGCTCCACTCTTTTAAGTTCATTTTGCTTTGCCATTTATCTAATAAGCTACTCATTTCTTTTAATGTTCTTATTACTCCAAAAGAATGTATCTATTGCTACTTTATCTTTGCAGTTAAAGTCTCCATAGGTTTGCATAAACTCGCTAGGAATAGCTGTAAATCTATAGCAGTCTTTTTTAAACTTGCATTCTTTATTTTTACACATACTAATGTCAGGCATATCTATTTACTTAGTCTTATTTCTACTCCCCAATTTAACCATATAAACTCTAAGGCTCTATATCCATTCAATGCTTTTGAGTGGGTAAATTTAATAGTCGGTATTAAGTAGATTTGATAACCTACATTAAAAAGGTTTATTCTATCCATAAAACTCGGTTTTGTCTAGTTTAAAAGTTCCTTTCCCACTCTCATAGAATGAGCATAAAATATACTTCTTAGTCTCGTGGCTAATGTATATCTTTCTATCTTTGTATGTGTATTCTTTGCTCCAGTCCATTGCTTCAAAATCTTTTATCATTTCCTCTCTAATCTATTTCTGTTTAACATCTGTTCGTTTACCTCGCTATTTTGCACTACTTCAAATATAAAGTTACTGGGTAAGTATTTCCACCTCTGAATTAAAGAGGCGTACTGTAGAGCTTTATAGTGTTTACGTTTAATCTTCATACTTTTTTTTTAATACAATATAACAAATAACAAATAGTGCTAATACCCAACTAAATAATGCTATCTCTTTCATCTTTGTTTTGGTTTAATTAATACTATAGTAACTATTTCTTTAACTACTGGTTTGCTTTTGTTACTATGGTAGCTTAATCTTCATATAAGTTAATAAAATATACTTCGTCATTTACTTCTATTGTGGCGTTAGCTGTCCATTCCGTTATATAACCATTCATATACTCTGTTACCATATAAAGGTTACCATCCTCTTTAATCTCTAAGTAGTAGTTATATACGTTCTCCTCCTCCATACTCATCCACCAACTTATTATATCCTGCTATCATTCTTTCGTAATAGCTGTGAACACATCTGCCACATCCTAAATTAATACGTATATTTTTCTGCTCCTCTATGTATTTAATGAACAAAGTAGCTATTGCCTCGTTTACTTCCCTTGCCCTAGATACTGCTTTTAGTTTCTTAAATGCTTTTAAATATGGCAAGTAGTCTTTTATCTCCTCAAATAATGGATGCTCTTGTTTAATGCCTGTAAAAGGTGTTAGCTCCTCTATTCCGTGTGCTACATCTGGCATAGCATCTAACCACTCTAAGAGGACTTGTTTAGTCATTCCTTTAGTGTTTATTCCTAGCTTAGTTGCATAGCTCTTTAAAGCTCCCCATTTAAGTTTTCTGTAGTCCATTAATCTCTATTTATTGCAAAGTATAAAAATATAACCATATAGCTAATATCTAAAGAGCCTATAGATAAAACTAGCCCAAACCAAAAAGAAAGACAGTAAGCGCAGCTAAGAGGTTTAAAGTCTAAAGTATAAAGTATTTTACTTATCGGTTGGTAAACGTATCTAAACCCCTCTTTAGTTGTAAAGGTTTGTTTAAAAAGATTAGTCCATCCAAGTATTACCAGTATTGATATTATTATTATGCTCATTTGTTTTGGTTTCTTAATTTGTTATATATGCTTTCCATTCGTTCTTTTGCTGTTGCTCTGTGTATTCCTGTGTGGTCGCTAAACAATTTTATAGATAAGTTTCTTTTTACTATCTCCTCTACCCAAATACGTTCCATTTCGTCTAGTTGTTTAACTTGCTCTAAATACTCCTTATAAACGTTGTTACTAATATACGGAATATCTTTTAATTTTAAGTAATCTAACTCTGTAGATTCTCTTAATACATTGTCAAAGTGCAAACGGTTAAACTCGCTACCTGACAAGTGAAACATCTTATAAGCTACCACGAATATAAAGCCATCTATTTTGTTGAGGTTATTAGGTAACTCATTAGTTAAAAAATATATGTTTACTTCCTGCGCTAAGTCTTTCCAAATGTCAGAATGCTTACAGATATTCTTACAAGCTGTTTCTATTACTTGCCTCTTTTCTTTTATAAAACTTTCGTTCACGTCTGTAAATATAATACTTTTTTTTGTTTAATATTTTTGATAACGTAATCTTTAGCAATTAGTTTCTTTGGCGGGTTAATTTTATCAATGTATTTTAATAGGTCTAGCTGCTTCATTAGAATAATCTTTGCTGTGCTATCTGTTGGTTTATTCTCTTAATACTTGCTTCGTAATACTCCTTATCTAATTCGCACGCTGTTAATTCAAAGCCTCTATTATGGCAAGCTATCGCAATTGAACCGCTTCCCAAATGCGTGTCAAGTATTTTGTTTCCTTCTTTTGCGTAGTTCATTAAAAGCCATTCGTATAATTTAACGGGTTTTTGTGTTGGGTGTATGCTTCCACCATTTTTAGCAATATAACCCCGATTAATATTAATTTGTCTTGTTGCTTTTTGAAAGGATGTATAAGCTATTTCTCCATCTGACATTGATAAGCCTTGTTGACCTTTATACCAAAAAATCCACCCCATTGTACTATCATTTAAAAATTCAACAAAATAATTTGCACCCCATATAATTTGATGTTTTGATATTCTTTTAAGTTGGTCAAAATATTTTTTATTTGGTCTTGCAGAATCCCATTGTTTTTGTTTATGATGCTTTCTTTTGTGCTTTCTGTTTTTAGTAAAAGTTTCTTCTTGTCCATCTCTTTTTATCCCATAAGGTGGGTCAACAATAGCTAAATCAAAGTGATTATCTTCATATCTTGACATTAGCTGCATATTATCCTCGTTGGTAATTGTTATTTTATCTGTTACTTTCATAGTTGTTTTAATTGTTTAATTTTATTTTGGTATGCTTTATGTGCATCTATTTCTTTAATGAATGACCCTAAGTATATTTGTTTTCCATTTATATATATTTTTGAAACCCATTTTCTATTCTTAACCATCCAACTAACCCCTACATATTTACTGAGACCTCTGCTTGTGTTCTTGACACAGTTGTCTCTATTCGATAACTCTTGTAGATTGTTAAGATTATTGTTTAATCTATTGTTATCTATGTGGTCGATTACTAATTTATGACCATTAGGGATGTGACCTAAGAATGCCATAGCAACTAGTTTATGTATTTTTTTCGTTAGTGTCTTACTGTCTTTTCTTAACGGAACTAATAAGTAACCACTTCCATCAGGTCTACCAGACATTATCTTTTCTTTATTAAACCTTAAGCTTTTAACTCTACCTAGATTACTAACCTGATATAATCCCTCGTAATTTTTAACGTCTTTCCAGACTTCTTTTTCTTGCATTTTATTTTACATTTTACCTACATTATTAAAGAATCGTAGCAGGAATGTAGAACCTTTTGCAGAAGTTAATTAGACTTCGCTACGATTGTAAATATAAACTATTTCATTGACTTAATTAACTCTTTATAATAATTTTTTTTCAATATTAACTCAGGAATAGAGTACTTTTGTTTTATATGTGCCTTAACCTCTAAGCTATGAAATTTTACCTCTCCTATTCTTAAAGGCAACCTCTTTGTATATTCTATTAAATTACCGTGTTTCCATTGGTTACAATGAACACATTGACCGTGAACATTGTCCTCGTTAAATCTTAGCTCAGGATAAGAGCCGCACGAATAATAATGCCCTGCGTCATACTTACCAGTTAGTTTAGTTCCACAACTTATGCATCCTTTGTCTTTATCTCTTGCTCTAATAAATTTATTAAATATTACTTGTAACTCTTTAACGTGGTCTGAATTAGTTTTTAGCTTTTCTTTTAAAACTTTCTTTTCTTGCTTCCACTCTTTGGCTTTTACTTTGTTTTTGTATTCTAAAATACAGCTAGGGTCAAAACAAGTCTTTTGGAGAAAGTACTTAGGCTCGAATTTATCTTTACAAACTTTACATCTCATTAAAATAATAATTCTTTAATTGGTAATAGTATTCCTTTTGAGGTGTTAGAATCTCCTCCGTTAATATCTCTCTTTGTGTTTATGTATCTCCTACAAATAGTTTTTAACTCTGTAGTTTTAATTAGCACTATCTTTTCATTTGACAATATAAAAGCGTAAAAATCTGCTTCACTTGTAGATATTCCTGAGGACTTACCTCGTGAGTAATACTCTATAAATATGTTACCAGTCTTGTGAGCTTGTAAATCTGTTTTAACTTCTATCTTTTTTGACTGTAATATATTGCCTAGATACTTCTCCCCTACTTGCCCTACTTCTAAGTCATATTTAAAATCATTATTGTACTTCATTAATTTAACTGGTCTTTAATATACTGTATATACTTCTCTGTGTACTTTTGATAGAACTCAGCAAACTGTTCTTTTGTCGGCTCTTTACCTATCTTCTGTTTGCAATATAAATATAATACATTTCTTAGTCTTTCGCTCTGAGTCTTTCCGTTAGGTTTGTCTAGTACAACCTTATCTATTTGGTTTATTTCATCTGTAGAAAGTCCTTCGCTATCTTTGTAGTATAATATTCCGTTTGTGTCTAGTAGTTTATCTATTTCCATTAATTCATTACTGGATTGCTCCATAGTTGTAATAAAAGAAATTTTTAAGCTCTTGTCTTTTCGTCTTGTTACTCCATCTAAGGAGCATTGTTTTAATAGTTTCATAGTTTTATTTGTTTTGAAAGTTTCACATCTAAAAAGTAAACGTATTTAATTATTTTCTTTGTCTTATAAAATTCTGTTGTTTCAGGCTGTAGTGTTTTATATATTTTACTTGAGATTATTGTATCTATCTTTTTTGATATGTTAAAAATATAAACCCCTTGCTCATCTGTTACAATGTATAAAAAATCTTTGTTTTTAATCTGTGAGTTTTGAAAGTTTTTAAACAACTTTATGCACTCTATTAATTTTTCTTTGTAAAACTCTTTTCTATTCTTTACCTCAACAATGTAGTTTTTATCTTCTGCGTCATAATCACAAAACTCATAATTAACTAAAGCAAGGTCTGTTTTAAATTCCTTGTTTATTAAATCAATAGTTAATTTTTCATCCATAGTTTTATTTGTTTTTATGTAGTTTAAAATGGGCAATCTTCTAGCTCATCCTCATTAGGTAAAAAGTCAAAGTCTGCGTTTGGTTTTAAAGATAGTTGTTTTTCTTGACTATCAAAATCTTTTGTTAAATCAAATGTAGGAACGTAACCCCCTGCTGTATAATATCTGCCTGTAGGTATGTCATAATTTAAAAAGCAATTCTTACCTATATCGCCTTGAAAATTATACTTAGTCTTTAGGTTTTGAAACATTACAGAGTTATCGTTAAAGTCTCTATGTATTACATAACCATCGTGAGTCTGATTTCTAAAGTCTGCACTACCTGAAACATCGTAGAGCGTAGGAACGCTAAAAGTATTATCCTCCTCCTTTCGCATCTTTGTAGGGTGTGCTATTAACATTATTATAACATTGTTAGTTTGTGCAAACATTGTAAGCCTAGTTAATACTGCGTCTATATCTTTTTTGTCAGATGCTCCGACTACTTTGTTAAAAGCATCTATAACAAATATATCTACTCCATAGCTAAACATCTGCTGTTTAAAAGTATCTAGTATCCAATTCCAGTCTGCGACCTCTCCTGAGTTTGGCATAGTATAGTATATTTTTTGGTCTGCCCAAGCTACATACCTTTCAATATCCGCAGGAGTTATTCTATTGTCTTGACTTTTCCAAAATGGTTTTCCTATTGCTTTAGGAATAAACCTAGTTTGATGTAGTGCAAATGGTGCGTGTTCAGGAGTAAAGAAACTAGCTTTCATTTTAAAGTCTTTTACTAAGTTCATAACATACCATTCTGTAAACTCAGACTTACCGTGTGAGGGTATTCCTGTAACTGTACAAAGATGTCCACGCATTAAACTAAAAAAGCTGTTTATATCTTTAAAACATTCTGCTTTTGGTTTGATTGTTTCGGGTAGTCCGTTATTATAAAAGTCAAATATTTCATTTTTTAAATCTGAAATAGTAACCGTTCCACTTACTGGGAATTTATTTCTATTTACTACAGATTGTTTTAATACTCCTTTTTGTAAATCTCCGTTTGCGTCTTTGTTTTTCCATTCTACATATTCACATCTCCACCTACCTAGTCTATGTGCTATTTTATCCTTTAGCTCGTTTCCTTTTGTGTCGTTGTCTACTCCTATAATAAACTTTTTTACATCTTTTAAATACTTCTCTGAGTTCTTCCAGTATTCGTCATTGTCATTTGCTCCATTAGGAACGCTTATAGCTGACTTTATACCTATATGATGCAGAGCTAAAACATCAAATTCACCCTCAACTATCCAAACCTCAGACTCTCCTACTACAGAATTAATATTATAGAATATGCTTTTACCTCCTGCTGTTTGTGTAAAGTTCTTTTGAGCTGACCTATATTTTTTGTTTACTACAGTATCGCCCTCAAAATAATTAAATACAATATTACTGCATTCTTTTTTTAGTTGTGGTTGGTATTGTTTTTCTTCTGTTATTCCTAACTGAATAAGTGAGTGCTGTCCTATTGCTCTTTCATTCTCTACCCATTTAACCATCCCCTCAGATAGTTTAGTAAAGTTCTGCCAGTCTTGACTAGGTAGTATTACCTTTGGCTCGTATTCGTTCTTATCTCTAAAAGTTAAAGCACTACAGTAATGACATTTACCATATCCTCCATTGTGATTAATTTGTAAGCTCTTGTCTGTTTTGTCGCTCCTAGAGTTATCGCACTCAGGACAGCGTATCTTTTCTTGTCCTTTATCCTTTTTAAAGTTAAGAGTATTCCATTCTATAAAGTTGTTCATAGTGCTATAGTTCTTTTTGGTTTATTAGATTTAAAGTTTTGTTTTGAAAACCACGCTCTAAAGTGTTTTTTAACCTCCTGTAAATCTCTGTCTAAATTATCGTCTAATTCTTGACCTTCCAAAAATATAACTAAAAACTTTTCTACCTCAATTAATTTACATTTATTTAGTTTAGCTATTCCTTCCTTCCAAACTTGAGAGCTAAAAAGTTCTTCTCTTATCTTATCTTTTCTTTTCTTTTCTTCTCTTATCTTAATGGCATCACTTTCGCATTGCATTTCTGATGCGTTCGCATTGCGTTCGCATTGCGTTTGCTTATCCCATCTAGCCTTTGCTGCTGCTGAGTTCTTACTGCTTTTGGTTTGTCTTTCAATCCATTGTTCATCTAAAAAATTTATAGAAATATTTTTATTTTTTCTCTTAATTATTTCAGTTTTTAACAGATAATTTATGTTTTTATCCTGATTTCTGAATCTTTTTTTTAGTTTTTGTAGTGAAATTTCGCAACCACTACTCCAGTAATAGGAGCAGATATTAATAAATAATCCTTGTATCTCGTAATCTTCTAGGGTTATATCTCCATCGTTCCACTCGGAACAGAAGAACTTAAAATAAGGTAAGTCTTTTGCCATAATATTGTGTATAAAAAAACCCTTTAACAGCGTTCGAGGGTACAACTCTACTAACCGTTAAAGGGTTCAATTTATTAGTATATTACTGTAGACCTTTTGTACCTGCCTACATATATCTATTGTAATTATTTATCTAAGTTGTACAAATATAAGCTATTTTATTTTGTATCCGTTGCTTAAAAATAAACCTATTACCTTCCTAAAAGGGTAAGTCATCCTCTGTCGTAGCTTGTACAGTCTCTTTCTCTGTAGTCTGAGCATCGTCTTTTGTGCATCTCCAAGACTGCAATGTCGTGAAATATTTACCTTTCCATTCATTTGTACTGACGTTAAATTTTACGCTTACCTTAGTACCTACTACGTTGTACTTCTTAAATTGTTCTACCTTCTCCTGTGAGAATACTTCAAAAGCGTATAGGTTGTTATACGTTTGGTCTGTTTCTACTGTGTAAGTTAGCTTCTGCCAAGGCGTGCCATCCTTTCCAGTTCCTGTTACTGTTTCTCCTATTTTGGTTAGAGTTCCTTTTATTTCTAAATCCATAATTTAATTTTTAATTGGTTACAAATATACTATTTTTATTTATATAATTCCATCATCTTAGAGCTTAACTCATTGTGATAGTTTCTATATTCTTTGTCTACTTCTATAACTCCTTTTATCTTATTTATTGAATGTAATATAGTAGCGTGGTCTAGGTCAAATATTTTACCTATTTCGCTTAACGATGTTTTGTTTACTTCTCGCCTTAGAAAATAGGCTGTAAATTGTTTAGCTCTTACTAGCTGAGCTTGTCTGTTCTTTTTCTTAATTATTTCTAGTGGCACATCAAAATAGTTAAATACTATCCTGCATATATTCTCTATGTGCTTATCTCTATTTAAATACATTTGTTTATATTTTCTATAGACTTCCTCGTCTATTGTTCTTAAATAGGCTTTTACCCCTTTATCTGTTAAGTAGTGCGCGTGGTACATAAGTGAATAAGTTTATATCTGTGTCGATTAATATTAGTTTTCTGTTGAGGTGTTTTTCTAGCCATTTGCCTTGAGTCTTATACCAGTATACAGCTTCTCTTTTAGTTCTGTAATACCTGCTATACTCCTCTAGCTTTCCACTACTATTATAGACCTTGTAAATGTAAGGCTTAAATCTATCCTCTTTTCTCATTCGCTTAGTATTAATTGCTTGTTTAAAATAGAATCCCTGTACTCAATATAAAATTTACCGCATTCTATTACTCGCTCTTTTATTAGTTGCTCCTTTTCTGTATCACGTTCAAATGAAATAGTAGTAACTCTTAGAAATGGGTCGAACTTATCAACTTTGTGTATCTTATAATTATCCCAATCTTTTAGTAAGTAGTCAGGAGTTGATACCATACAGTAGGCTAGTTCTGCTTTAGGCTTATCGTAGAGCCACATATAAGAACGTAGTTGCCATTCGTAGTCTTTGTTATTTATGTCCTCAGGAGCAGCAGGAAATGTCTCTAAACTCCAAGAGGTCTTTATATCTATTATTTTGTTCTCTGCGTTAATGTCGCATTCTCCAGTTATAAACTCATTCTCTAGCCTTTCTGTATTCTTTAGATATAGAGTATTGTGTACCTCGTTGTAAAGGTCTATGCTAGTATCTTCTAAGTCTATTCCCTTAGTCAGGTACTTAGAATCTATTGTGGTTTTATAACCAAATAAATCTTCCTTTACTAATTCTTTGATGTACGTTTTACATCCTGCTGACAATGTATCTGTTTTCTTTCTAGGGTTTGTCATAATTTTACCTAGTGCGCTGCTTCTTATTTTCATAGTTCAGAGTTTTTAGTATAAAAGTTTTCTAATTCAAACTTATGGTTTCGCTCCATTAGTTCTATTCGTTCATCTAAAGCAGCTATAATACGCTTATAAGTTTCAATAGTACTCTCTAATACTATTATTCTTTTGTCTGCTGTGTCTAGTTCAGTTCTTAAAATAGTTTCCATCTTATTTAGTTTTTAATTTTTTACCTAATTCTGTTACCTTTTCTGCTTGCTCTTTTGTTAGGGCAAAGTCTTTTATTATAGTCCTTAAATCTCCTATACTAGCTTTTAACATCATTCCCGAAAGGTCGCCATTTGTTATCTTTTCTTTTTGCTTGGGTTGAGGTGCTTCTGTGTCTGCGTCTTTAGTATCGTCTATTAAGAACAATCCGTTAAGGGCATACTTTCTCGCATAACTGGAGGAGCTACCGAAAGACTGCGCTATATCCATTCCCTTTTTATTTGGGTTAATTCCTGCCTGTGCAGATACGGATACGTCTTGTCCTTTCTCGTTTTGTATAGTTGCTATTGCTTCTACAAATACCAATCCTCCGACCTCTAGTATATTGTCGGATATATACAAAGCACATTTATTCTTTTTTAAGAGTGGTTTAAGAGCCTCTAAGACATCTTCGCAGTTTCTATACTTATACTTACCAAAGTTATTATATTGGCTCTTAGGTGCTTTTAATTCGCTTTGAATGTTTAGTAGTTCTTTCATTTGTTTATGTTTTTATGTTTGTTAATTAATTTCTGTTCTATTGCTTCACGTTCTGTTGAGTGGTGTGAAAGTTCCTTTACTGTATAAGTTCCATTATCCCAGTAGTCGGTTGTAAATACTTCCCAAAGGTCTTTCTGTACTTTCTGCA
>Ga0255048_10000446_pt1 | contig 32800 bp, 38 predicted proteins | sample JV7_2_2_MG_FD_183619 | JGI IMG/M metagenome (GOLD analysis project Ga0255048, IMG submission 183619) | Seawater microbial communities from Jervis Inlet, British Columbia, Canada - JV7_2_2 | ecosystem: Environmental > Aquatic > Marine > Inlet | place: Canada: British Columbia | collected 2016-10-06
AAACATGCGAAGCCGCGAAAAAAATAATGCGTGTCGATTTTGAACATTCCGTGAACTTATTTGTTAACTCGTATTGCATAAGTGGTTCACAAAATGCTATATTTGTGAACACACACACGGGAAAAATGAAATTGAATTTTAAATACTTCAAGGCTGTAAACCTTGTTCTGTATTGGTTACAGGTTTTTTTTGCACTGCTATCAATTGGGCTTTTCATTGCTTATTTTTACAATGATTCTGGATACAAATTATTTTTTTCCATATTCTTCATGGGCGCATCATACCACTGTATGATGTTGATTCATCTTTACAAAAAGGAATTGATAAAGGGCATAACAGAATCATCAAATGGTGGTCCTTGGGCTGGTGTCAATAGGAAACCATGCAAACAGCATTATTACAAAACAACAAATCATCGTGTTTCAATAAAAGAATCTCAGGAAATTCGTTGGTGCGTTAAATGTGGTTTTTCTAGGAAATTATCTAATGAAATAAAATAATTATGCAGAGATATTTTGTAATACTGAAAAATGGAGAAATATTCAATACCGAATGGTTTGATGAAGAAAATCATTGGAGTGAAGAATACTCAAAAGTTATTGATACAAACACAATAAAACAATTTGATGGGAATAGTTGGATTGATATTCAACAAGATCATTTATAAAAACGTTCATAATCAATGCCACTTTACGGACAAGCAGAATTTGCACGATTACTTGGAAAGAAAAATTCTTTTGTTTCCACGTACATAACGCGTGGTAAAATTGTAAAGTCTGGTGATGTAATTGATTCAGAGGTTCCACAAAATAAAGCGATCATGCAAAAGTATGGCGTTTATCCTGGTGATGGAAATGCAGTTGTATCAAAAACGAAGGAAATCAAAGTTGGCAAACCAGATGTTAAAACGAAGAACAGAAAAATAGTTCCTCCACCACCTCAAGATGAAAACACTGGAGGCCAATATCAGTTGGATCTTAACAAAAAAGAAGCTGAACTCGAATTTAAACAGGTCCAAACAAGGATAAAATTAATTGAAGAGGCACGATTGAATGGTGAATTGATACCGGTTAAGATGGTAACGGAATTAATTTCAACGTTATCCAGATCAATAATACTTTCATACAAGGAATCGATGGACCAATTTTTGATTGAGGTAACACACCGAGCGAAAATATCAGATACATACGCTGCAGAACTAAAAGGTTTGATGGCAGATCAAATTAATAAATCTCATGATACTGCAATAACCAATGCGATTAAAACACTGAAAGATTTTTCACCAAATATTGAAACGGATGAATGATCATGATTACAGTAAACAGATTTCCGAAATACTTGAGGCATCACGTTTTCACATTTCTGATATCTTACCTTCTGATTGGTGTGAAAAAAATCGTGTAATGACTGCTGATGTTTCACCGATACCAGGACCATTTTCATATGCAAATGCTCCATACGTTCGTGAAATTGTTGATTGTTTATCACCAACCCATCCAGCACGAAGGATAGCGGTAATGAAAGGCGCTCAAATTGGAATGTCTGTTGGACTTATTGAAGGTGGAATTGGTTGGATCATATCAGAAAACCCCGGAAACATTTTATTTTTAGTTGGTCACGAAGATTTAGTATCAAAAGCTGGAAAGAAAATCGACACAATGATTGATAATTCTGGAATACGCCCGTTGATTAGGTCCACATCAGGACGTGCGAGAAAAACAAAATCTGGTGATACTGACAAAATGAAGGAATTCCAAGGTGGATTTCTATCAATGGGTATTGCGAATCATAAAACATTAAGACAGGATTCAATTCAATATGGGTTCATTGATGATTTCGAAGGGATGAAAGGTGATACCAAACAAGCTGGTTCAACTACGAAAATGATTGAACAAAGGTTTTCAGCATTCGATAAGAAAATGAAACTGTTTTACATTTCTACTCCAGAGCTCAAAGAAACTTCAAACATTGAACCGGTTTATGAATCTGGTGATCAACGAAAATATCATATCCCATGCCCATGTTGTAATGATTTAATTCCATTGGAATGGGATGTTGAATGTAAAAACGATAAGGTTGAACGAGGTGGAATGAACTGGAAATTGGATGATAACGGGCGTTTAATTGCTGAATCTGTTGGTTATATATGCCAATCGTGTGGTGAATTCTTCGATGATACATCCAAAACTGATTTCATTTCCAAAGGTCGTTGGATACCAACAGCGGAACCATCACGTCCTGGTAACTATTCGTATAAGATTTCAGCACTTTATGCACCAAATTACATGTATGGTTGGGAACATTACGTTCGTGAATACCTTGATGCCAACCCACAAAACCAACCAAGGGACGAAAAAAAGTACAGAGCATTCCTAAATTTGGCATTAGGTGAGACATATGAAGCTGTTGGTGTTAGTGCATCAGCTAATGAGCTGCAGAAAAACATTCGTGATTACAAAATTGGAATGTTACCTGAAAAATTATCAATGGCAGATGGTAATGGAAAAATTGTATTGATAACTTTGGGATCTGATTTGAATGGATTAGAAGATGATGCTAGATTGGATTGGGAAATTGTTGCATATTCAGAAAGCGGTGCAAAGTATTCGATTAATCATGGAAGTATTGGAACATTTATTCCTGGACAATCCAAGGATCAGAAAGAGAAAACAGATCGTAAAAAGTGGACCTATCAACACGGGCATAAAAATAGTGTTTGGCCTGAACTTGATAAAATATTAAATGATACTTACGACACTGATACAAAACGCAAAATGAAAATTTTTATTTCTGGTATTGATGCCGGTTATCAATCTATTCATGTTTATCAGTTTTTAGAAAGCACAAATAATAATTGTTTTGGACTCAAAGGAAAAGACGTTGATAAATTCATCAACATCAATGCAGATTTAAAAACATTCCGACTATCAAAAGAACGCGGTGATTTGTTTTTAGTTGAAACAAACAACACAAAAGATCAATTAAACGAGGCAATGAATTTGAAATGGAACAAAGATTACCATGATGTTCAGCCGCAAGGGTTCATTAATTTCCCAACACCATCTGATGGAAAGTATTTGTTCACGAATTATTTCAGTCACTTTGAAGCGGAACAGAAAATTCTGGATAAGGATAACACATATCGATGGTTAAAGAAAAATTCCAGTGTTCAGAATCACCTGTACGATTGTCATTTATATGCTGATGTTATCAAGGATATTCTGTTGGCAAAGATTTTCAAGGAAGTAAAAATACCAAATGGAGTTTGGCAAGATTACGTGAACTTGGTATTACCTAAGAAAAAATAATCATATTCCAAAAATATTTTTCACTTCAATAATTTTCCTGTTTTGGAAATATGAAATTTCATCACCAACTTTTGCGTTTTCATATTGATGAATAAATTTCTGAATCTGTTCTGGTTTCCATCGAATTGATGCCGCTGCATTTCTGAATTTGTTTTCAATATCTTGACGAACCATTGAATAATGATGCATCAAAATTTGATCAACAGGAAACACAAACGGGTTTTTGGCTGGTGTTATTTTTATTGATGGATCAACTTTAACGTGGTAATCTGAAGATGAAATAACAGTTGTTGATTCGTACAACTTACAAATGAACGGCATGAAGTATTCTTCTAATGGCTCCATTCTCCAGTTTGGTTGCTTGTAATAAGTCGCCATTCTAGTGAACGTGGTTTCATATCCTTTTCTAATTATTAACTCCTTAGAGCGTTTAAATTCATCAGGAACATAATAATGATCACACGCAGACGTAAAAAAATGAGTTGCACCAATTTGTTTTGCGTAATCGATTCGCAATTGAAGTTTTGCACGTTCATTTTGTTTGGTGTTCAATTTGAAATCAGGAACAAATTCCAACAGGTGGATTTTTGGATCATCTTTGAATCGTTCTATGAATGGTAATATTTCATTAGATATTTCACCTTTGTTTGAATACCATTGCCAGCATAGAACTACATGATCAACATCATCATATATTTGTTCAATAGATTTTTCTAATAGTTCCAGCCCATTCCAAAGGGTATACATTGCGGCAAGTCTCATTTTCTAGGTTTTGCGGGAATTCCCATGTAATTATCATTTCCTTTTAAATCATTAACAACAACAGAACCCATTGCAATGAATGATTTATCACCAATTGAAACACTGTTACGGATAACACAACCAATTTTTATTTTACATTCGTCACCAATTGAAACGTTACCTGGAATAATTGTTCCAGCTCCAATTTCACAATCATTTCCAATTATTGATTCATGGCCTATATTTACACAGTTCATGATTAGGTTATTATCTCCAATTTCGGTATCACCAATGTTTACCATTATTGAACAGTGACAACCAATTCTATTATTATCACCAATAACTACTGATCCAATAAAACATTCATTTTTCTGGTTCCTAACAAATCCATTTTGTCCAATAACCGAATAAGGCATTATTATATTCCCTTCACCCATTGAAACATTATCACCAATAATTGCGGTTTCATGAATCAAATTTCCTTTTATTTCATTATATCCTTTCATACCTTCAAAAGTTTTTGATATTCAATTAATGGCAGGAATTCACCAATTTTTTTTGTATCGATCAACTCCCAATTATCCTTGTTGGGTTTGAATGAATTAATTCCTTCACCTTTGATGTCTAGAACTAAATGTTTATCCTTGATTGTAATTCGAGCATTTGAAAAATCTGTTGATCTTAAATTGCTATTTATATTTGCGTCCGGGCTTGAATTCCTGTTCGTGGTCCATAACTTCCAATCAAATTCATTTGCTACAAACTTACTGATGCATCGAGCAACGGCCATTGGTTCGTTTAATCTTCTTCTTGATGTATATCCTTTACAATATGCAGATTGTTTTGTGATACGATCAAAATAATACAAATCCATGACTTCAATTATGTGAACACCTTTCAACATGTGATGAATGTATTCCTTGAGTAATGAAGTTGAAATAATATCATCAGATCCAAGAAATAAAATATAGTCCGGATTAAATTGTTTAGCAAAAGTTAAACGTGCATTTGCCTTATTTCTTAATGGCAAATTTGCATGTTCCATGTAAAAAACATCATTAGAATCACATATTGATTTACTTGCTGATCCTTCACTCCCAACTGAAATTGGTATTATTTCTATTTCGGGGCATTCCTTTTGAAGTCTTTTGATATGATCACACCACAATTGGAACAAATCAAAACGTTTCCACATCATAGTTCCAATCACTAACTTGATTTTGTGATCAGTTTTGAATGCTATGCTTTGACCGTTTGACGCTCCAATTTTTTCAAGGAAACCAGATTGAACTAGTTTCACAGCGTTTCCACTAGTGAAATCAAATTCACTAACAATATCACCACTTTTAAAAAGTTGGCCTTTACGACCTCCAAGGCTCAGAGCTTTAACTCTATATTTTTTTGGCTGGTATCCCGACATATTTTGCAGCTTCAGTTATTGATTTATTAACAAATGACATTGATCCAATCACAGTATCATCACAGATTTCAATTCCATGTTGCAAAACTGAATGTGTACCGATGAAACATTCAGTTCCAATTTTTGCGCCTCCAATTTGTTTCTCTTCAGTGTTCAGGTTATTTGTCATTACGCGAGGGCATAAGTACGAGCCATCACCAACATCAACGCCACGTGCAATTATAGTATCATATCGCAATGTTACATTATTTCCAATCTTACATTTTCCTGAAAATTTAACACCGCTATCAATGTAGCAGTTTTTCCCAATGATTGTTCCAGAACGTATTTCAACATATGATTGAATTACTGTTCCCTCACCAATTTCAGCATCATCTGCAATTACGCAGAAACTTCCAATTTTAACTGTTTTATGTATCATATTGCTTGGTATAAAAAAAAAGTGATTCAGTATCCATATTTTCAATTAAGAATGATCCATTTGAATCATCGTTTATGTATCGGTGAAAGCTACAGTTGTGATTTCGACCACCACACAAACCAACACCATGTTTAATTCCTATTGAAATAATTTCTTCAGGTTTGAATGTATGACCTTTCAACGTTTTCCATAAATGTAAATCAGTATATGGTTCATGGTCCACCGGCCAATTAAAATTTAAATCAGGTTTTAACAACGTATTCATTGCTGATGCCCTTAATTGATGATTCATTGTGAAGTGCTTATTGATACCAATATGGTAATAAATAGTGTAATTAGTACCAATTATTTCTGGTTTCCCTGCTTTCACCCATTTATTCACCATTGTTTCAATGTATGTTGGTGAATACCAATCATCATTTTCCATTAAAAGGATACAATCTAATTCTTTATTTCTTAATCGATCATATCCAATTCTATATCTCCATGTGATATCGCAACGGTCATTAATAGGTAGATCATCAACCAGTTCAATAATATCTGCTCTCATGGTTTGATTGCCAATCATTCGAAGGCAATTTTTCAGGAATTCAGGGCGATCTGATCTATCAGGAATAATTATTCCAATTTTAATTTTATTCATGTATCAAAGATATAAAAAAATTACATTATTAATGTAAGGAATCAACACGTGTTTGTTTTTTTTTGTCATTTTTGAAGTCGAAAATAGGTACAAATTAAAACGTTTAATTATGGCGAGTGATGCAGTAGGTTCTGAATTAGTTTCAAAAGTTGTTGGATACAAGATTACAAAAGGTAATTTTTCAAACACAACTCCGAATTTACCACAACGTGTTGCAATATTTGCTGAAGCAAATACAGCCAACCAATCAAATTTGGTTAATACTGGTGTAGAAATTACAACGGCTCAACAGGCTGGTGAACTTTACGGTTTTGGCTCTCCTGTTTATACTATCTTTCGAATTTTACGACCGAATTCAGGTTCTGGAATTGGTGGTATCCCAACAATCGTTTATGCACAAGATGCTGCTGCTGGTTCTACGGCTCAGGTTCTAGAGGTTACACCAACAGGTGTTGCAACGGCAAACGCTGTTCATACATTGGTTGTTTCAGGGCGTAAAGGCATTGATGGTTCATCTTATGATATGTCTATCTTAAAAGATGATACAACGGCAGACATTACAGCTAAAATTTCTGATGCAATTAATAATGTCTTAGGATGTCCATTAACGGCTGTAAATACTGATTATGAAACTACGGCAACATCTAAATGGACCGGTTTAACAGCGGCTGATATATCAATCACTGTTGATACAAATGATAATGATGCAGGGATTACATATGCAGTTGTTGAAACTGTAACGGCTGCTGGTACTCCAAGCGTACAGGCTGCACTTGATATGTTTGAAAATGATTGGGTGACTTTGGTTGTCAATTCATATGGTGCTGTTTCATCTACAATGGACACATTAGAAGCGTTCAATGGAATTCCTGATCCAAACAGTCCAACAGGGCGTTATTCTGGAATAATCATGAAGCCTTTCGTAGCATTGACAGGTTCAGTTTTGGAAGATCCATCATCATTGACTGACACAAGAAAAGACGATGTAACAATTTCAATTTGCCCTGCACCATTGAGTGCTGGATTGCCTTTTGAAGCTGCTGCAAATGTTTGTTTAATGGAAGCTAGAACGGCACAAGATACGCCACAATTAGACATTATTAATCGTTCATATCCAGATATGCCAGCACCAGCATCAATTGGGGCTATGGCAACGTATGTGAATCGTGATTCTATTGTTAAAAAAGGATGTTCAACCGTTGAATTAATCGATGGTAAATACAGCATGGCCGATTTCGTAACAACATATCATCCAGTTGGTGAAACACCGCCACAATTCAGATATGTACGTAATTTAATGCTTGATTTCAATGTTCGTTTTGGATATTATTTATTAGAACAAATCAATGTTGTTGGTCACGTTATATTAAATAATGGTGATTCTTCATCAGCATCAAAAACAGTTAAACCAAAACAATGGAAACAAATTGTTGATAAATATGCTGTTGATCTTACTGATCGTGCTTTGATTGCTGATACGTCATTTATGCAAGATTCAATTGAAGTTTCAATATCATCAACAAATCCTGATAGATTTGAAACATTCTTTAGATACAAAAGAAGCGGAATTGCTAGAATAGCAAGTACAACGGCTGAAGCTGGATTTAATTTCGGATAAAAATAATTTTTAAAACTTTACGATATGGCAACGGTAGCTGGACAGATTACAGAAATCACATACAATCACCCAACAATTGGAAGTGGTACATTTTTTCCTAAAGCGGGTGAAGGTAACACGTATGATCCTGGTGGAATTAGAACAGCTGATGATGCTGCAATGATTTCTGGTGGAGGTGGTGCGATTTGGCAAAAAAACCAAGTAATGGGATTTTTTGAAGTTGTAATTGCTAATGATCAAAATGTTCGAAATGATGCACAAGTTATTGCGGATTTAATGGCTGATCCTGTTGAAGCTGATTATACATTTTCAATAATTAACGGAACTGTTTTTGGATGTTCTGGAATTCCTGTTGGTGATGTACAACCAGATGTTAATGCTGGTACTGTTACTATAAAAGTAGCTAGTACAGACATTAAAAAAATCGTAGGATAAAACCTAAATCAATAAACACACACACATATGAAAAACGAGGAAAAAGATCTACCTAAAGATGTAATATCTTTGGATGCAGCAACACAAGATGTTACTGAATGGATGGACTTAAAAAGAATGAAGCCCCGACAGAGAGAATCGAACAGCGAAACAATTGATGAATTGATTCAAGATACTATGTCAGGGCAATTAAGTTTTGATCATGATAAAATGAAGGTTGTTCAACATCTATTATTTCCTATAGGAAAAAATGAAGATGTTAAAACGATTGAATACGATTACAGAATTAATACTGGTAAATTGAATAATCATTTAAAGCAAGTTAAAGCTGCTGATGTTGATGGTAGATTTTTAGCGCATATCACAGCGTTATCAGGTGTTAATTCTGGAATAGTTTCTAAAATGGATACTGAAGATTTATCAATTGCGAAAAACTACGCGCTTTTTTTTATCTAACTAACGAAGAAATTGATGCGTATATTGTTTCAGTGGTACGTGAACATCACTGGTCGCCACAAGAAATTAATGATCTGTATCTCGATGATGCAGATCATTTTGGTTTAAAGTTCTGGTATAATGATGTAGTAGAGGTTAATAAACCTTCAGAACAAAAATAATATTTAATCAAAAAATAGCATGGCAAAAACATTTGTTATACCTACTAAATTCACAGCCGTTGATAAGTTTTCAGCTACGGTTAAGAAAATGGGGAAGGGTATTGATAAATTTGCCAAAAAAACAGAAAGAGGATTATCAAGAGCTGAAAGAGGTTTTAGAAAAATAACACCTGGAATCGGTAAGGCCACAAAGAGAATGTTGTCATTTGCAACTGCTGCTGCATTAGGTGCTGCAGTTGTTGGTGGAATAATGTTTTCATTTAAATCATTGGTTGATTATGAAAAGGCATTAGCATCCACTCAGGCGATAACCGGAACCACCAACGAAGAATTTGCAGCTTTCCAGAAACAAATTGAAAGTGTTGCAAAATCTACGAAAAAAAGTTCGGTAGAAGTTGCGAAAGGATTTGAAATTGTTGGATCTGCTGCGCCTGAATTATTAAAGAACTCCAAAGCCCTTGGTGAAGTAACTAAGGCATCAATAACACTTTCAAAAGCATCTGGTGATGATCTTGCAACATCTGCTGCAAATTTAACTGGTGTAATGAATCAGTTTTCAGTAACTGGTGGTGCTGCTGCTATTAAAACAATGAATATTTTGGCGGCTGGTTCCGTTGTTGGTTCTTCGAATATCACTGAGGTTGGCGAATCAATGAAAAACTTTGGATCTGTTGCAGCTGGAGCCAATTTAACAATGGAAGAATCCGTTGCATTGATCGAAGTGATGGGGAAATTCTCATTAAAAGGTGCTGAAGCTGGTACAAAATTACGTGGTTCAGTTCTCAAACTTCAAAAAGCTGGTTTAGGTTATACCAGTGGACAATTCAACATGAATGATGCGTTGAATGATGCAAAAAAGAAATTCGACAAGTTAGGAACAGCAAAGAAAAAGGATGCATTTTTGAATAAATTATTTGGTGCTGAAAACGTTTCAACTGGTAAAATATTATTGAATAATGTTAGTTTATTTGAGCAATATACAAAAGGTGTAACGGGGACCAGTACGGCAACTGAACAAGCTGCAATTAAATCTGATACATTATCAAATAGGTTTGAGGAATTAAAATCTGCATGGGTTAACATGATAACCGGAAGTGCTGGTGCATCAAAGGGCATGGAAATGTTGAAGGATATGTTGGTTTTTGTTGCGAATAATTTAGATACAATTGTTTCTGTTGGTGTTCGTCTTCTTTTGTTTCTTGCCGCTGTTAAAATAGCGTTGTTACTTGCTAGGGGCGCAATGATGGTTTATAATGTAGCTCTAAAACTTGGTGCGGCTGCATCATGGCTTTATTCTTTGGCTCAGAAATCAACGTTAATAATGATGGTCGCATCTAAGGTTGCAATGTTTGCGAGTACAGCGGCTACATATGCAGTTACTGCTGCTACATGGTTGTGGAACGCTGCATTGATGGCTAATCCTATAGGGTTGATAATAATTGGAATTATTGCAGCTGTTACCGCTATATATTTACTGCACAAGGCTATGTGGGAATTTATTTTTGGAACAGAAAAAGCAACAATAACAGTAAGGGAATTAACTAGGGCTGAAAAACTTAATAATGAAGTTAAAAGCAGGGCGTTAAGTGCTTCTGTTGATCAGAGAGTTGAAGTAACTATGTTATTTCAAAAATTGCGGAAATTAACTTTTGGTACTGAAGAATATAGTGATGTTCTACAGAAAATAGATAAAATTCAGCCTGGAATAACTGATAAGATCATAAAACAAGCTGGAGCATTAGAAGCTGTTAATGCTGCTGAGAAAGAACTCACAGAAAGCATTTTGAAAAGGGCGCAAGCTGAGGCACGTGCTGAAATGATGAAAGAGAAATTCAAAGCAGCTCAAATTGCTAGGGATAGAGGTCCATCAGGTGCTGATCAATTTTTGGCTAGAGCATTAGAACTTTCAAAAATAAAACCTGAAGCAACAGCGGCACAACTTGTTGAAGCTAGGGCATCAAGATTTGAACAAGATGCAGGGATATTGGCAGAACAACAAGCAAATGTTGATGCGGGTGGTCCTGCTGTTGTTGAAAAGGTTAACCCGAAGAAAACAGAACAAAATAATCTCACTAACATTATAAATCGATTAGGCGAAACATTAACTATTGATTTCAAAAACCTTCCTCAAGGAACTGAATTATCAGGTGGTGGAACCAAGAACATTTCAACGCCTTCGCTTGGAACAACAAATTAACATGTCAGATTTACAAATTATAGAAAATAGTGATGGTGGTGATGCCGTTTTAAAAGGTAATGATTTATCAATTATTGACGGGTTTCAAAATATGCCATATCTTGGAATGTTTGGAGGTAATGTTGATGAATCAACTGAAATTGATCGTATTGATGGAAAGCAATATTTTGATTGGTGGGGCAACAGTTTATTGATGTTATCAGATCCTTCTATTCAATTTAATTCTACTCTTGAAAAGAAGATAAAAGAAACTCCATTAAATAGTTCTGGACGTATTCAATTGCTCAATGCAGTGAAAAATGATTTGGAATTCATGAATCAATTTTCTGAAGTTGAAGTTGAAGTATCAATAGCTTCATCTGATAGAATTGAAATTCTGATAAAAATACAAGAGCCAAACAATCTGCAATCCAATGAATTCACTTATATTTGGGACTCAACGGAAGCGGAATTAACAATGATATCATGATAAACATTCCAACTATAGCAGAATTATACAATGGAATCATAGCTGATTTGGAGGCTCAATATTCAGGGCTTTCAATTCCATTATTCGGAAAGAATTTCTTACGTGCATTAGCTGCTGTTCAGGCTGGACAATTAAAACTTGCTTATTTGAATCTGGCTAAGGTTCAGAAAAATATATTTGCTGATACAGCTGATTCAGAAACTATTGGCGGTACATTGGAACGTTTTGGGCGTGTTAAAATTGGCCGTGGTCCATTTGTTGCTACATCAGGAGAATATACCGTTCAATTAACCGGAACAATAGGTTCTGTTGTTCCAGCATCAACAACATTTAAAAGTAATGATGATTCATTGAATCCTGGTAAATTATTCATTTTAGATAATGAATTCATATTGGATGGAACTGATATTGTTACTTTGAGAGCATTGGAATCTGGTTTGGATTCTCAGTTATCAATTAGTGATGAACTAACTTCAACACAACCATTAGCATTGGTTGATTCATTGGGTACTGTATTAACAGAATCTATTGAACCAATTGCAGCTGAAACAATTGAGGAATACAGGGAAAAAGTATTACAATCCTATCAACTGGAACCACAAGGTGGTGCGGGTTCTGATTATCGAATCTGGGCATCTGATGCGCAAGGTGTTAATGAAACATATCCATATGCAGCATCTGGAGTTTCAAACGAAGTGAATCTATATATTGAAGCAACAATTGTTGATTCTACTGATGGGAAAGGAACTCCAACGACCGCAATTAAAGATGCTGTTGAATCTGCAATTGAAGATCCAACAGTTGATCGACCATCTAGAAAACCATTAGCAGTTTATGCGGTTAATTATTTAGATGTTTCACCACTGGATATTGATATTGTAATTCCTTCATACTCTGGATTGACTCCAGATATACAAACATCGATTTTTAACGCAATGAAATCTGAATTGGATGATATACGTCCATTCGTTTCATCAATCGATATCCTAGCTAATAAAAATGACATTTTCGATTTAAATAAAATTGTATCAGTAATATTGAATGCTGTTCCGGGAAGTCAATTTGGAACGGTTACAATGGATATTGATTCAAATCCAGTTGCAACATTTACATTTGAAAACGGTGACATTCCATATTTGAATTCAATAACGTATGTTTAAAATCAAGTTAAAGAAATTAATTAATCAGCTGTATCCAACAGGAAGGGCGTTTAATATTCCAAAAAATGGAGTATTGGATAAACTTCATGATGGATTAACGATTAGTCAAAATCAATTGATTGAAGATTCACTATCAATTTTTGATTCAATATTACCTGATAATGATAACTTTACGGCTGATGATGCAACACGATGGGAAGAACGTTTGGGAATGATCACAAATGAATCTGTTCTTTTGAGCGATAGAAAATCAGCTATCATCAGGAAAATGAATCATCCGGGTACAATTTTAGCGCGTCAAAGTTGGGATTATTTACAGGAACAGTTGCAATTGGCTGGATTTGATTTGTACGTTTATGAGAACATACCAGAACAAACAGTTGAACAAATATTGCAACCATTTTCTGAAACAGGACAATTGGGCGATGGTCAATTAGATGATTTCGAATTGGGTGATGTTTTTAGCGTTTATCCAGAACTGTTTAATTGTGCTGAACTTGGAGATGGTCAATTAGGGGATTTTCAATTGGATGAATGTGTATATAAAAACAAAATAGCAAATAATATTGATGAATTAAAGGATATTCCATTTAATATTGGTCAGAATTATAGAAGTATATTTTTTATTGGTGGTCCTGTTATTGGAGAATTTGCCAATGTAAATGAAGAGAGAAAAAACGAATTCCGACAACTCGTATTGAAAATAAAGCCAGTACAAGCAATCGGAATTTTATTTATAAATTACACGTATTAAAAAAGAAAAGATGATAAAATTAGAAAATTTACCAAACGTAACAGCACCAACGGCTGAATTCCCATATGGTGATGTTAAAGATAGGGTTGGACTCATTGAAGGAACAAAGATGAATAGAGAATCATTATCTGATGTGTGGCAATTTTTCGCCAAATTAGCCGATGAAGGCGATGTGACTCCAAACGGAATTGTTGATAATGAATATGATGGTTTCCAGCTATTTGAAGCTCTTATAGCTGTTAATGGAGGGCTATCAACAATAGTGGAATTGGGCGTTTGGGATATGGATGCAACTTTGAACGTTACAATTGCACATGGTATAGTTGATCATACAAAAATACACGCTATTAATGTTGTTGTTGTTGATGATAATGGGCAAATTTATCCGTTGGATTTTGGTGGTACTTATGTTGCTGGACCTACAAATATAATTGTCTCTAGAGATAACGGAGGGAATTTTGATAATACATCATTTAATGATGGTGTAATTAATAGAGGACACATTTTTATAAAACATTCAATTTAATTATGTATATTTACATAAAAAAATAAACATGAAAAATTTAACTTTATTATTATTAGTATTTACATTTTCATTGGCATCATGTAAAAAAGAAGTTCCGCAAACTGAAACTATTCCACCATCGAATTATTCTATTTTAAACATTGGCGTTTGGGATATGGATGAAAGTGTTGGAGTATTTGTTGATGTTTCATCAATTGATGTTTCAAAAATTATCAGTGTTGATATTGAAATAATTTCTGATAATGGGGCTAAAACTGGTTTGTTATCTCACGGAATGTATTTAATTGAGGGTAATACTATCTATTTGATGCGTGATCATGATGGTTATTTCCATCAAACAGCATTTGATGATGATTCAATTAATCGTGGGAATATAAGATTCACAATGACTGATTAATGCCATTCATTAACGTAAATAATGATGCTGTTGTTAATCTAACAAACAAACTGGAGAAGTTACATAAATCAGCTTTTCCAGTTGCTGTTCGAACATCTTTGAATTCAGCCGCTTTTGACGTTAAGAAAAGTACAATGCCGAAATCAGCAAAACGATTTCAAAATAGAGATAAAAAATTTTTCAAGTCCAATTCTAGTGTTGATATGGCAAAGGGTTTCAATACTAAATCAATGGCATCAACTGTTGGTTTTGTTTCCCGTAGAGGTAAAAACCAAGCCGTTGATGATCTTGAACAACAAGAGCGTGGAGGAACTATAAAAGGAAGGTCATTAATTGCAATGGATTCTGCGAGATCTAGTAAAAGCAACAAGAAAAAAGTTCAAAAAAAGAACAGGATTTCAACGATGCCAAACGTGGTTAATTCTAGGAAAGTTCGTGGAGCTAATGCAAAACAAAGGTTTGTTAAATCCGTAGTTAAAGCGGGTGTTGGTGGGTTGGTTTTATCTGAATATAGAGGAAAGGAAATATTGTGGAGAGTTAGATCATTAAGCCGGTCCGGTGGAAAGTTTAAATTAACTGCATTGTATTCCTACAAAAAGGGGCGTAATGTTAGCGTTAAAGCAACGCACTTCATGGAGAAAGCATCTATAAAATCAGCTAAAAAACTTGATGATTTTTATATCATTGAGGGAGAAAAGCAAATTAAACGATTGATGAACAAATGAGTTGGATTGAAAGGATAAAAAACGATATTATTATCACAACTGGTGATGGTAAAGTTTACACGCCTTTATATTCTATTGGTGGAAAAACAGTTGAATACAATATTGCTGAATTCAATTTCCCAAACATCGGTGGTACATTGGTTAAGAAAAGTGAACATAAAGGAACAACGTATTCTTTGAATATTATTTTTCAAGGTGAAGATAATATTGATGTTTCAAGTGCATTTGAATTATCCGCACGTGATAAACGCCCGTGGAAAATATCACATCCAATATATGATGATTTAATTGTTCATCCTAAATCATTATCATTTGATAATAGTGGATTAAACATCACTAAAATTTCAATTGATCTTATTGAAACTATTACTGAAGATGCTCCAAAGTCATCAGTGAATCCTGAAAACAAAATAAAACAGGATGTAATAACACAACAAGAAATTTCAGCTGAATCATTTACTAATGATGTAGTTCCTGAAGCGTCTGATTTGAATTTGATTTCAGGTAATGTTAGTGAATCATATGAAGAATCATCAGGCATTATTTCTGATGAATCTCAATTGAATGAGTATTTCAATTTATTTACGAAGGCTAATTCATTAATATTAGAAGGTTCATCAAAAACATCATTAATGATAACGGCTGTTCAAGATGTTTTAATATATCCATCAATTTTTAAGACTGGAGTAATGGATAGGTTAAATTTATTGAAGGATCAAATGTTGAATTTGAGTTCATCAATAGAGAATCTAATTACACCAAACGAGAAAAAGATATTTGAAAATAATGCAGGAACATTCATTACTGGAATGGTTAATGCATCAGTTAATTCATATGATGATTTTGACGATTATGGAAATGTAAATCAGGTTTTTGAGGTTATTGATTTCATATTATTTTACTATAATTTATATCTTGAATTGCTTGATTCTCTTCAAACTCCAAACGGTGGTGAATTGGACAGTTATATTCCAGATTTCAATTCAATCAGTTCATTAACTAGTATTGTTAATTATGCCGTTTCACAGTTGTTTAATATTGCATTGGATGCAAAACAAGAGCGAACATTGTTATTATCTGAAGATTCAAACGTTATCAATTTAACGTATAGATTTTATGGGCTTGATCTTTTTGATGTAAATATTGATACATTTATGAAAAATAACAATATAGGCATCAGTGAAATGTTCCAAATTGAGAAGGGAAGAGAAATCAAATATTACGTATGAAATTAAGTATTGATGATAGGTTCGAAAATAGGGATGTTAAATTTTTTAATAAATTTTCATTGAATCTTGTTTGGAATTCTCCCGCATCATCATTTTCATTTGAATCTTATTTCGATCCATTTAATATTGAACATAAAGAGATTTATGCACCATCCCATTTTCATGGGTGCAAATTAGAACATAATGGGGAATTATTGTTAACAGGTACAATTTTGAGTCACAATTTTAGTCAAAAAGTTACACAAACAATGGTTTCCCTTTCTGGCTATTCACGTCCTGGTGTTTTGAATGATTGTGAAATTCCACCATCAATGTACCCACTTCAATTTGATGGTTTATCATTGGCAAGTATAGCCAGAAGATTAACGCCACGATTCAAAGTTGGGGTTGTTATTGATCCATCTGTTAGTGGTCCAATGAATAAATCATTCAAGGTAACAACAGCATCAGATTCACAAAATATTGCATCATATTTATCAGGGTTAGCAAAACAAAAGAACATTGTATTGTCCCATACTGAATTAGGTGAATTATTATTCACTGAAGCTGATACGAAATCTGAACCAATATTAAACTTTGATACTACTGATGGAACCGTTCCTGCAACTGATTTTGATTTAAATTTCAACGGTCAGAATATGCACTCTCATATTACAATGCAAAAACAAGCTGATGATGAAGGTGGAAATGCTGGAGAATCAACAATAAGGAATCCATACGTTGTTGGTTCTTTTGCCTATAGGCCAACCGTAAAATCACAATCGTCAGGTGATGATAATGATACTCCATTAGCTGCAAAAAGAGCGTTATCAAATGAATTAAAAGATTTAAAACTTACAATTAAAATTCATGATTGGGTGGTTAATGGTAAGATAATAAAACCTAACAATACGATTACAATAATTGCACCGCATTTGTTCATATATAATAAGGAAACTTTTTTCATTGAAAGCATTAATTTCACAGGTGATGAAACAAGTGAAACGGCTGTTTTGAATTGTGTTTTACCATCTGTTTATGATGATTCAACACCTGTTAATATTTATCGAGGGATAAACCTTCATCCACTTGTGGAATCAACTGAAGAATCATGAATTTTGTAAAAGTAATATCAACTAGATTAAAGGAAAGCAAAGGCCGTTGGATTAAAGTTCTTAGAATGGGGAAATCTGATGTTCAAGAATGTGTTGAAGTTGGACCATTTGGAAATGATTCAAATCCATTAAAAGATTTCATTGCTGTTTATTCTCCAACTGGTGAGATTGGAAAAACTGCAATAATTGGATATATAAATAGAGAACAATTAGCGGAACCGGGTGAAAATAGAAGCTATTCATTACAATCTGATGGTTCATTATCATTCTATACTTGGATGAAAAACAATGGAACAATGGAAATTGGTGGAGATACTGATTTTATGGTTCGTTTTTCTGAATTGGAAACTGGTTTCAATCAATTTGTTAGTGATTTTAACGCACACACACACATCACAACAGCTACAGTTGGAGCAACACCAACACCAGGAGTAATTGCACCACCAACTGCACCTTCAACTGCTGAAATTAGTGGTGCTAAAATTGAAGAAATAAAAACAATTTGAATTTTATTATATTTGTACTATGTCAGATAATGTTATTTTTTATAAGCTGGATGCAGTTGGAAGAACTAAAGCCCAAATACAAGCTAAAATTGCACAACTCGATGTGTTGATTGATGCATTGTTAGTTACTGCATTACCATCTGTTAACAATTCAAACATATTCCAGTACAAACTAGATACCGGACAAACCAAAACTGATATTATATATAGAAGTGCTGGTGATGTTATGAACGATCTGAAAAAGTATGAGCATATGCGCATATATTATTTGAACATGTTAACACCTAGACAGGTTAAACTTGTTGATTCACGAAATTTTAAAAGAAGATGAACGCAAAAGATATTTTTTCTGGAATTGCTTTCTGGAAAAAAACAGAGCCGACAACAACAAATAAAACGGTTGTAAATGATCCGCGCGCGGTAAGTCGCCAAGGTGGACAATGGGGACAAGCCTATTCATTACCATACAATGGTGAAAAGGATTTGGGGGAAATGGGTCCTGCTGTTAATTACTGGTTAGATTATGACAATTTGCGCACCCGATCATGGCAAGCGTATTTGGACTCTGATATTGCACACACTGTTTTAAACAAAATGACATTGTGGATGATCGATGAAGGGTTGAAACTTCAAGCGAATCCAATGGATGAATTATTAGAAACTGAAGGCTTTTCAATGGATGCTGAAAAATTCAATGATAATGTTGAAGCACGTTTCAAATTGTGGGCTGAATCAAGTTTTTCAAGTCATGATGAAATGTCAAACTTGAACAGCCTTTCAAAAGAAGCATATAAAAATGCTAAAATTGGAGGTGATGTTTTGGTTGTTCTTCGGTTAAAAGATGGTGATGTAAATGTTCAAGTAATTGATGCTGCTCATGTAAAAAACCCTTTCGTTATTCCTGCAAAATCAAAAGGCAATAAAATCAAACATGGTATTGAGAAGAATAAAAAAGGTAAACATATAGCTTATCACGTTCAAACAGACACGTTTGATTTTGAACGCATATTGGCAACCAATCCACAATCAGGTTTAGAAGTTGCATTTTTAGTTTATGGTGGTAGGTTTAGAATTGATAACGACCGAGGGATGCCGGCAATTTCAACATCGTTGGAAACTCTTTCGAAAATTGATCGATATAAAGAAGCTGCAGTTGGATCTGCTGAAGAACGTCAGAAAATAGCGTTTGCAATTGAGCATGAACAATTTTCAACAGGTGAATCACCATTGGTTGGAACATTGGCAAGCGCATTTGATGCAGGGAATTCAACAACATCTGATTTACCTGTTGATGAATTAGGTAATCAATTGGCCAATACAATATCGACAACATCAAATAAGAACACATACAACATGCCGTTGGGTTCTCACTTGAAAAGTTTAGAATCAAAAAACGAATTATATTTCAAGGAATTTTATTCAACAAATGCTGATATATTTTGTGCAACAATGAATATTCCTCCAAACGTTGCTTTTTCGTTGTATCATGATTCGTTTTCAGCATCAAGAACAGCCACAAAGGATTGGGAACACACAATGATTGTTGAGCGTAAAGATTTTAGTTTTCAATTTTACTGCAAGATATATGTGTTTTGGTTGCATATTGAGATTCTAAAACAGAAAGTTCAAGCACCTGGATATTTGAATGCAGTATCATCAAAAAATCGTGTTGTTTTACAAGCGTATAGAAACGCTAGATTTACGGGCGCAATGTTCCCGCATATAGATCCAGAGAAAGAAGTACGTGCAGAACGTTTAAAACTTGGTGCAACTGGTGCGGATATAAATTTAACCACCGCTGAACGATCAACTGAAGTTTTAAATTCTGGTGATCTTAAATCCAATCAGGAACAATATGCAAAAGAACTTGACAGAAGTAAATCTTTAGGAATTAAAACTGAAGATGTTGCTGTTACCGAGGTTTTGGATTCTTAATTTCTTCAGGGTAAGAATCAACTATTGCACGCAATTTGGGTTTCAAGAATTGCGTCAATGTAACACCTTCATATTTTGCTATGTTTTTCAATTCCTCTTTCACTTGTGGTGAAGGGTTTGTTATTCTGATATCTGATTCTTTTTCCATGTATCAAATATCGTTAAAAAAATTACATTAATGATGTAATTTCTAAATAAAAATTAATTTAACTTTCTACTTTAGCACTATATAAATCGAATCATCAAGATGAAGGAATTATTAATATACGGTCAAATTTTCGCATGGTCTGCAACTGAATTTATTCAGTCATTTGTGGATATAAATGCTGATGATGATTTGGCTGTTCGTCTTAATTCTGAAGGTGGTGATGTTTTGTATGGTTGGGGAATGATAGCCAAGTTCATGGAGCATTCAGGAAAGAAAACCGTTAAGGTTGACGGAAAAGCGTATTCAATGGGTGCTTTTTATTGCGTTTATGCTGATGATGTTGAAGGGCTTGATGTTTCACAATACATGATCCATCGTGCAGGATACAATGAATGGTTTGAACGATCTGAGTACTTTACGGATGATATAAAAGCGAATTTAAAAAGTATAAATGATCATTTATTAAATGCATTAAAAGCAAAAATTGATATCCCTAAGTTTGAAGAAATCGCAGGACATACATTGAAGGAAATATTTTCAATGGATAGTAGAATTGATGTGTATTTAGATGCAAAACAAGCAAAGGCCATTGGTTTAATAGATAGAATTGTAAAAATAACACCTAAAAAAGTAACCTCAATAAATTCAGAAATGGCAAGAATTGCGGCATCATATGGTGTTCAACATAAAATTGAACCAGTTGTTGAAGCTGTTGAAACTGAAACTGAAAAACCTAAAAACGAAGGGATTATGAATGTAGAAGAATTAAAAGCGAAATATCCAGAAGCTGTTGCACTTATTGTGGCGGCCGCAATTGCTGGTGAAAAAGATCGTGTTGGAGCATGGTTAGTTAATAACGATATTGATCCAGTGGCGGTTGCTGAAGGAATCAAAAGTGGTGAGAACTTATCCCAAACAGCAATGGCTGAATTTGGTGTTAAACGTCTTTCAAGTAATGCATTAAGTGCTATTGAAACGGAAACGGAAACGGAAGTTGAAACACAAGAGGAAACGCCAGTGGCCTCTGCTGCACAAAAAGAATTGGATAGTTTTGAATCACAGGTTAATGCATTGGCTGGAGTCAACGTTGAAGCTGCTAAATAATTTTTGTTATGGAAAACGGAAGTGTTAACAACGTACTGAGTACGAACAACCAATCAATCACGAATTATAATTCGGATTTTATTTTCTTACGTGATAATAAATATTCGCAAGGTGATTATACAAATGATACATATGTTGATGAAACATTAGCTGCTGGTACATTAATGGGGCGGGTTACTGCAACGGGTGTATTGGTTGTGTTGAAATCTGCATCATCTGATGGGTCACAAATTCCAGTTGGAATTTTAACTAGAGCAACAGATGTTGCTGCTGGTGAAACTGTAACTGTAAATATTTGTGATGGTGGTGAAGTTGCCCAGGAACTTGTCGTTCTTGATGGAACTGATACATTGGAAACAATCATTGATTCACGAAGATTGAAAGACAGAATTGGAGCTGATACAGTTGGAATCGTTTTAGTTCTTGGAACTGAATTATCTGAATTCGATAATCAATAATTACTTATTTTTAAAAAAGTCAAAATGAAAAATTTATTTAAAATCTTAACTTTCTTGATTGTTGCTTCTGTAACTTCATTATTGTTTGGATCATCAATTATTGGTTCTGTTTTAGGATTGGCATTTGTTGCAGTTGTTACACCAGAAACAAATCTTGGTTTTGTTAATATGGCTATACCTTTACAGGATGCCCGTAATTTGTTTACCAAGATGACAATTGCAATTTATAGAGAAAATATACCTGTTCCTGGTTTCTTTAGGTCATTTTTCCCTACAGATGAAACCAGAAGTAAAGAAATTTCAATCGAAGTTCAACGAGGTACTGAAAAAGTTGCTGTAGATGTTGAGCGCGGAACAAATGGTAATCGTAACAAGATGACAAAATCAACTCAAAAGATTTTTGTACCACCATTTTATTGGGAATATTTAACAGCAAATGAACATGCATTGTATGATGTTGCTATTGGTATGCAAAGCCCTGAGGCATTTGCTCAGTTATCAAGAGAGACTGCTGATGAAATGATAAAATTGAGAGATAAAATTGAACGTGCATATGAATTACAATGCGCTCAAGTTCTTGAAACTGGAGTTGTTGAATTGGCTATGGCTGTTAATATTGATTTTAAACGAAAATCAGGATCATTGGTTGATTTGACTGGTTCACCTTGGACTGTCGGAACAAATAGCCCATATGATGACTTAAATGATGCTGCTTTGTTTATCCGTCAAAAAGGGAAAACAGTTAGTACTATTTATAATGTGATAATGGGATCTGAGGTTCATGAAGCGTTTATGAATAATGATATTGTTAAAGAACGTGCAGATATCAGAAACTTCTCATTAGATATGATTAGAGAGCCACAAAGAAATTCTACAGGAGGAACTTTGCATGGTGAGGTTTCAGCGGGATCATTCAAGTTTAGATTGTGGACATATCCAGAATTTTATGACAACGCATCAGGAGTTTCAACACCTTATATGAATCCTAAAAAATTCATCGTACTTCCAGAAGCACCTAAATTTAAATTAGTATTTGGAGCAGTTCCACAATTAATTGGAAGCTCTAATACTAGTGGAAATGGTCAGAGTGGAGCGTATATGATTCAAAACTTTATTGATGAACGTGCGACAACTGATGAACAACATATAAAGTCAGCCGGTGTTGCTGTTCCAATTGCTGTTGATCAAATGTATACAGGTCAACCAGTAGGATAAAACATTCAAAAAGAGGTGTATTAATTTACACCTCTTTTTACTCATTTAAAAAATCACACATGCAAAAGTTTAAAGTAATAGCATTATCAGTTGGTGGAATTGGAAAGGTTTTCAATGCTGGTGATATTGTGACTTCAAATAATTTTCCAGATGGAAATGTTCAAGATTTGATTGATAAAGGTTTTATTGAGGAATCAGAATCTGAAAAACCAAATGTTATAACTGTTGATGCTGGTTTTAGTAAACCTAATTTGTTAGTTGATGAACCTGTTAAAAATTCTGATTTTACAAAAAAAGAAATTGATATTGCATTGGACCATTTAGAGATTGAATATAAACCAGCCGATAATAAAGCCATTCATTGTGCATTGTTACCTGTTTCTGATGAAGTAATTGAATTACTTGAGTCAATCAAGGCCGGAACGTATGAAGCACCAAACGATGATTCAAACGATGATTCAAACGATGATGATTCAAACGATGATGAAGATGAAGCTATTTAATAAGAAATAATATTTCAAATACAAAACCACCTCATTTAATGTGGTGGTTTTTTTTATACTAAAATCATGAGTTTTAAAATTTACAGTTTAGGAAATCAAATCTTTGTAAAAGACAATGATAAAATCGAGGTTCCAGATCATAAATCAAAGGTTAATGTTTGGCCTGTTAATTTGACACCAGGAAGTGAAAAATATACCATTGAATCACCTAAAATTGGTAAACAGATCGTTGAATTAGATGATTTAGTTGATGAAAATGATGCAGCGTATACACTCTCTACATGGACCACTTTCTATACTACTGAAACGGGTTTTAAGACAACCGCGGGCGGCAGCGTGGTAATAAATCAAAATAATGCATCTTTAATTTTGGGAGGTGTTATTGATTCTTCGAAAGAATATTTTATTGATGGAATAATTGATTTAGGAACTACTGAAATAATAGTTCCTGTTGGTGGGATTAACTTGCGTGGATTTAATTTTGATTTGAGTGGTTTAACTTCGTCTGAAGATAACTATACAATGTTTAAGTCTGAAACGGCTTTAATTGGGTCTGGTAATATGTTAATAGTTGATTTGTTTATGACTTCATCAGGAGTAGGATCAAAAGTGTATGATTTAACTGATTCTGATGGCTTCCATGCAATAGAATTATCAAAATTAAATTATATTGATTGTACATCTTTAGGTACTATTGACGGCTACAGACAAGGTTTGGAAACGGAAACTGGTCGTTTTGGTGGTTCACCTTCGTTAACTTTACATGGTGCTTGGCTAGGCGGTTATAGGGTGACAACTTCAATTGTCAGAAACTTATCGGCATTAATGACAACATCTATTTTTGCAGAAGGTACAGCATTCACAATGCAAAGTAGATTTTTAACAGATATTAATTGTGATCTTCCTGCACTTGCATCATTTTTAGATTTCAATGATACGAACTTCCCTAATCCTTCTACTTTAGAGCTTAGAGATACAATAATAACTAGGGATGGTTTGACTGTTCCTGAAGATACAAATCTTACCCCTAATATTTCATCATCAAACTTGTCGTGTAGTTGGAAAGATAATAACGGAATACCTAATACTTTCGTTGGTGGAGTAGCTACAGTAACAACTGAAGTTTTAACCGTATTATCATTTAACGTTCCTTCTGTTTTAAATGGAACATTTACTAATTCAGATTTACAGCACTTTGACTCACCTTCTAATGGTCAATTGAGGCACTTAGGAAGTAATCCCAGAGAATTCACTGTTAATTTTGACTTTGTTCTTGAGGGTGGCGCAAATGATGACTATAAGATAGAATTAGTTAAAAATGATGGTTCTGACGTTGTGGTTTATCAACAAACAAGAGTAATTAACAACCTTTCAGGAGGGCGAGATGTTGCTTATTTTACTGGATTGGCTAATGTTATTTTAGCTCAAAACGATTATGCCTTCTGGCAAGTAACGAACCTTTCAGACGGAAGTAATTGTACTTTAGAGCTTGATAGTACATATTCAATACAAGAACGTTAAAAAAAATAAGTATGGGACTAATGAATCAGGCCAAACTAGACATTCAAGCAATCACAAGTGATTTGGATGGGTTCGGAACGGCTTTAACTTTTATTGCATTGAGTGCTGAAACTGCAAACGTTGTTGGACTTCATGCAAAACATCATACTGGATTCAATGATATGGGTGAAGCTGTTAATTCATTAATTTCTAGTATTGCAATTTCTGAGCAATTTTTAACTGATGCTGGTTATCCGGTACGTGATTCGAATGGTGAAGTTAGTTTGAAAAATCATAAGGTTAAAGCAATAGATTCAACTGGTGTTGAAAATACGTATGTTATTCGTGAATATTTCCCTGATGATACAGTTGGGTTAATTGTTTGTATATTGGGGACTTATAAAGCATCATAAAATGAGTGTAATTGTAAATCCTATTGGTCCACGTGCGTTTGAACTTATTCGAGATCGAGTTGGTGAAATTCTGATTGAAGAATTATCAAATCAATCTGCTATCTCTTACAATGAAAACTTAGATGCAACAGTTTATATTGAAAGATCAATAGCATTTACTCCTGCTGAAATGCCTTGTGTTAATGTTACATTATCGCGTGGTGAATTTGATAATGCAACGATTTTAAAGAAAGTAGGAACCTACAATTATAATATCGATTGTTTTACACGTTCAGTAACAACAGATGAACAAGATGGTGACGCATTATCAATGTTTAAGCTGCACCAATTAATGGGTGTTATTGATGCAATTTTATCTGATACTAAATATTTGACGCTTGGATTTGTACCCCCATTCATTTCGGGTGTTGCGGTTAATGAATTATCAATTGCTGAACCTAAAAGAACTGAAGATTCTCATTCTGTTATGATGGGCCGACTATCATTAGTTGTAATGGTTCCTGAAAATGTTGAATTATTGGAAGGTGTTTTGATTGATGGATTCGATACACAAGTAAAGATTGGAGAAACTGAACAAGGATTTATTTATTCAGGTGATAATATACCCGTTCCACCTCCAACTGTTCCTGGTGGAAAAGTTTTCAATTCATTAAATGTTGAATTAGGTGAAGCACCTTCAGGTGGAATTTTCGTTGTTGATGATTCTCAGTACTTGATTAGTGATACATATGGACAAACATTGTACAATGGAAGTTTACCGGCCACAAATTCATTAAATCAAACGATTCAAGATTCAGTTATAACAAATTCAGATGTATCATATACTAAAAATGTTTTTGCTGAAGATTCATTGATTGTTCCAGATGAAGATATTACATTGAATAGTGGTGTATTTTTAACAAAACCATCTGTAAAAGATCAGGATATTATTCTACAAGATCAGAATTCAGATCCAATTGTTCCTGATTCAATTGCTGGAAATACTATTACTGTTAATGTTCCAGTAGGCAGTTCAGGGACAGGTGATACAATATTAAAAACAGGGGAAACAATATCATATGGAACGGGTTCTGATGGTGACGAACAAAGAGGCCGTGAAGTTGATTTGGATACATTGTCAAGCAATAACCCGTTTGGTAATACTAATCGCTTTACTGATGAATTAGGACTAGGCGTATATGCAAATGATATTGCAATCGATTGGACAACATTTAACGGTGATACTGTTTTGGGTTATTATAGAAGTCCACATTTATTAACTGGAGGGGATTTTGCGTATGCATTAGATTTTTGTCTAAACACATTTACAACTGGTGGTTTTACTGGTTGGCATCAAGCAAATGAAAATGAATTAAGAAATATTCGACGTCCACTAATGGGTGCATACTTCGATTATCCACCGTTCAATATTCCTACAGGTAGATTCTTTCATACTAGCACAACAAATCCAGATGTTACAACTACATCGATGTACCACAACTATCAAAATTATAGATTTCAAACGTTCTCAAAAACATCAAATGCGGGATTGAAGCCTGTACCAGTTAGAGTTTTTACAGTGACGGGAACAGTACTTACATAAAAAAAAGTTAACCAATAAATTCAAATAAAATGGAAGAAGTAAAAGTAGTATCAGAAAGTGTTGAGTATATTTTCGAATTCGACACACCGCCAACAGAAGCAGAAATAAATGAAGCAATGGATACGATTGGAGGAAGGCCAAAAAGATCGTAATGAGAGCGTTCAAAATATATGTAGTGTTAACTATTATAGGTTTGTTATTCCGTTTATTTTGGGATTTAAATCATTGTTATCATTGGGTAAAAGATGGTGATTTTTACTTTGGTGTCGGTTTTGCTCTTATATTTATCGCTGGAGCAATATACATTGATAGCACAAAAACCAAAGGGTGGTCAAAAGTATTCACTAGATTTGCATTATTTACAGCTATATCAAACCTATGTGATGAAGTCCTTTTCAATCCATTCATTCCTTCATGGCAAGAATGGGTGACGGCTTTAGCAGTTTTGATTGGTGTTTATATTTACGATAGAAAAAAGAATAAATGAGTTGGGTTGAGGAAACGGGTTGGAAACTGGGTATATTTTTAGCGGGGTGTGCTGGTGCTGTAGCATCATTTTTGAACCCTCAAAAACTTAAATGGTACGAAAGGATGCTAACTATATTTGTGGGTGGTATTTCAGCAATGTACATAACGCCATTCACAGTGAGTGTTGTTAGTGGTTTTCATGATGTAAGTTCAAGTGCGCAATTATTCTTAGGGTTTCTAATTGGATACTCTGGATTAAAGTCTATTGAACTGGCCATTGTAGAAGTCAAGAAACGATTTAAAAAGAAATGATAAAAAAAGGGTATCCATATGGATACCCTTTTTCATTATGAGATAATTCTAAATCATTTCTTCATTCTCTTCATCAACAACAACTGCATCTGGAATTTCTTCATTCATCTCTTGAACTGCATTTGGAACTTCATGGTTTTTGATATCAACATTCTCTTCAACTGAATGCATACCCTGCAAAATATCTGGTGCATGTAAACGTCCAAAAAATGCTGCAGCTCGATATGAAAGCATTAATTCAGGCATTGTTTTCCATTTACTCCCGGCTTTATTTACCCAACCTTCATCAATTGCCATTTTCATGGTGATCTTAGGTCCTTTCATATCAGATCCATCACTTTTATCCTTACTTGTAGCGAAGCATCCCCATCCTTGAGTTCCTTCAGTTCCAAAATACACGAATTTGATACGTTCGAAACGTCCACAACTGTTCAAAGCTGCAATTATAAACGATGAACTCCATGATGGTTTTCCGTGGATAACGTTCATGTTCTGCATCACCATGATTGGTGATGAACCAGTTCTATTGGCCATTTCCAATGCGATCATTGTATTTGAAACATTTTTTTGATATTCCTTTGGAACCAGTGTTGATTCACTCAACATCTTCGCTACTCTTTGCGCCTCTTCAAATGATTTAGGTGTTGAAAATACACTTGATTCTGGTCGTTTTTCTAATTCGTTGTTCATTTTATTTGTTTTAAATTGTTGATGCGAGTGTTTGCCCACTATTTAGAATAAGTTTGGTAATTGTTTTTTTACTTCTGAAAATAAAAGGGCTTGCGGAACTCCCATTGATTTAAACTGCTTATAACAGTTGCTAGAAAACATTGAAACGATTTCCTAGCTTTGTGTTAGGCGTTATTTAAGCGTTACTTTAAACTCCGTCTTTTTGCATTTAACACAGCGTCTTTCTGTTGTGCTTGCGTAGTCGTGTTCCATTATCCCAAATCCTTTATTTCTCCAATCGTGGGTGCATTTGCGTTGTTTGTACCATCTAAAAACAACGCCTAACAATGTATAAAAAACATTGCTATTATTGTGTATTCTGTAAATTGCGTGCATCTTTTAAAGTTTTATTTATTATTAAATATTCAGACTATCAATCGCAACGTTTCTTATACTCAACGTTACCCACAATATTTTTAAAAAGGCCACCACTCATACGTTCTTACTCTTGTTTTATATTAATTCCACACATTTCTAAACAACTACTACATTTGCCAAAAAAAGTTTTTCTATTGTATTTACTAACATAACATTCTTTCCCTATGAATTTAGTTTTACTTATATTAATAATTCCTTTTTTAACTAATTGATTTGATTTAAAAACCCTAAAAACAGTATCTAATACTTTGTACTTTTTAAATAGTTCTTCTTGAATTAAACTTTTTTGTAAACCTATTTTGTTATCTATGTTAAAATCACACGAAACAACTCTTAAAATAGATTTGCAATAAGGCTTTATTCTTTCATATTCAGAAAGGCAACTATTTAATAAAACAGATTCATCTAAAGCACTAACCGATGTGTTTATACAAATGTTTAATTTTGAAATTCTATTTAATTGATTTAATGTTAATTTATTCCAGTGTCTTGTTATAATTACAATTTCTTTTTTTATCCCTTTTAGTTTTTCTAAAATAGTTATTGTGTGTTCCCAATTCTCAGAAGGATCACCATTAGAGCCTATTCTAATAAATGGTAAATCTACATTATTAATATCTTTTATTATTTTAATAATATGTTTTTCGTTTTTAAAGCCTCTTAATACATTTACAGAAAAATCATACCCGTATTTTTTAGCTATTCTAGCAGAATAACAATCATTATAGCATCCTTTCTTATTATCTTTTAAACCAGTTTTACACCCAAATACGGTATCTAAAGAATAAATACCCCTACCATTTTTAGTAAGGGTAATATATTTACTGTATTCTCTCATTATAATCTACCAATATTAGGATATAACTCTTTAATTTTTTTCATGTCTCCCTTGTAAAAAACTAATACTTTTTGTTCTGCTTTAGGTATTTTTCTAAAGTGTAATGTTCTTTTAGCTTGTGCAAATCTAGTAAACTCACTTTCAAGATAAACAGCCTTATTGTAAATATGTAACCCTTGTTCTTTAAAAAATATTTCATGATCTGCTTCTGCTCCTAAATAAGCACCAGAACCATCCCTACTATCTCCAACAATAACAACAAAGAAACAATTATTGTTTAGTTTTTCAATGGTTTTTTTATAACCATTAAATAAAGATTCTCTAAAGTTTTCGTAAGAACCTAAACTATCTATATCTCCCTCTGCTTTATTACCATTTTCATCAACATAGCTTTCTATTCTATAATATGGAGGACAAGCAAAAGCTAAATCAAAATTTTGCTTAGGTACGTATTTAGAACTGTCTGCCTGAATCCATCTAGTTCTATAAAAATCAGAACATAATTTATTATTTGCATCACATTGATTTTGCCTTAATTCAGTAGCTAAATATTCGTAATCGTTAGCACCCGAAACAAAGCCCATTTGAACACCGCCACCAAATGGATTGTAAACTCTAACCCCATTTTCAGGCATAAATAATCTTAAAATTAACTCGCAAGTAGTAGGGTCTAATACTGATGCGTTACCGTTTGTAGACTTTCCTGTTACCACATTAGAAAAACCGCTAGAACCCTGCCAACATCCTTTTCTAGTTGCAAATTTAGGGTCTATAACTCCATGTTTTTCTCCAGCTTCTTCTATTTTTTTATTCCATTCCCTTTTTATCTTCAACCATAAACCACTAGTAGACCTCCATATATTTGTCATTGATAAATGAGATAGCTCTTTAAGTCTAACGTCTTTTAGTTCTCCATGTACTATGTAGTGCCAATCGTTTTTTACTAACCAAGTTTTAAAACCAAGTTTTTTAAATACTTTAGGTGTTTCTAAATGATGCTTTGTAGAAACAGTCATTATCATAGGGTAACCAAATGTGTTACACTCTATTATTTTGTTTACCATATCAGAATATATGTCTACATCTGTTTTTTCTGGATACATAGAAGATTGTAAAAGACAAAATTCTTTAGCATCGTGATTTATCTCGAAAGTAAAAAAACCACTAAAATCATCATTTATTTTAAGAATAATAGCAGAATGTATTTGCATATTCTTTCGAGCTGCTCTGTGTGCTATTTTGTCTATTAAAGCTAGTTTAGTAACTTCTTCTTCATAACCAGAACCAATAACAGAGTCTACTTTTATTATTTCTACTTTGTCTTTAAATAATTTTGTTTGTTTCATAATTCTTTAATTTTATTATTTTATTAATATTTTAGTTCGTTCCTCACTAATTGCCCTTTTTAAAAATACAGATGGCTAACAACGTATAAAGTGCATTAAAACGCACCTTATACAATGCGTTTCGCGTGGCCTACTTCACGTATTGTTTTTAGCACTAAATATTCTGAGCAATCAGCCTGAAGACAGAGCCATTTAGGATGTGGCCCTGCTACTAAATTTTTGTTGCAATTAGTGCAAATCATTGTATTTGTTTTAGTCGGATTTATCCGAAGGGTTTTCTGAACTATCATTGTCGGGTAGTTCAATCCCGATGAAGTTTAAATTTCTATTTGTCTTAACTTATTATAACAGTTGCTAAAAGGCATTAAAACGACCTTTTAGCTTTGTGTTATGGTTAATTAAAAAACTACGCAACCGCTTCCGCAATCACCTTCTTTATCGAATAATTCACTTTCGTAAATATATTCATCAGTAGCCTTGCTAAATGGATCCATAGCCATATTAACTAAGTCTTGTATCGTGTTGTAACCCCTGTAAAAGGTCATAATTCCGTTTTTATCAAGAAGGTCGTTATAGCTTTTAGAATTGTTTTTCTCAATTTTACCATATTTTAAAATCATATTTTCCCACCAATCACCAAAATTCGGCTCTTCACTTAAAATAGTCATTAATTTACGGTTTGATTTTTCAAAGCATAAATCACAATTTCCTTTAAAAGCAGGTATTGATATTTTAATAGGCTGATTGTGCCAAAAACTGTTTCTATCCTTAGTTGTCACTTTGCGATCCATCAAAGGATAAAATACATTATTTGTTTTATAATCCTTTCTCACCCTGTCTAATTCATCATACCTAATGCCAACCGCTATAGAGTAATTGTTTAATCCAAAAACGCTATCAGCATACTTTTTTAATGGAACCAATTTCATATCCCTATTACACCACTTGTTTATTCTTGATGGTATGCCGTATTTTTTTATACCTTGCTCAAACACCTCACCATTAATACTCAATTCTTCGTAGTTTTTAACTACAGGAGTAGCAGCTTTTCTTCCTTCATGAAATTCCGATTCAATCCAAACTAAGTTTAACCCAAAGTGCTTATCACACTCATTCATAAACTCTAGCGACTCAACTCTTTCTTTAGAAGTGTTAGCCATTACATTAATAATATTGTGGTCGGGATACCATTCTTTCATTTTTACAGCCATCATTACACTACTGTAACCAGCAGACACACTGCAAAATATATTTTTACTTTCTGTTTTCATATTCCGTTTTTTAAAAAACCATAACAAGTATTAACGGCAATTAAAAAAGCCGTTACACTTATCATTAGAGTTAATATGCGTGGTTTAATCCAGTCCTCAATACTCTATGGTATCTACTAACTATAAGGTTTAGGATTAATTAGGTTACTTCCACCACGCAAACTAACAATAACAAAGTGTAAAATTCATTAAAACGAAATTATACACAATTCGTTTCGCGTGGCCTACTTCGCGTATTGTTTTTAGAACTAAATATTCTGAACACTCAGCCTGAAGGCAGAGCCATTTAGGATATGTCCCTGCTACTAAATTTTTGTTGCAATTAGTGCAAGTCATTGTA
>Ga0255048_10000447_pt1 | contig 32779 bp, 39 predicted proteins | sample JV7_2_2_MG_FD_183619 | JGI IMG/M metagenome (GOLD analysis project Ga0255048, IMG submission 183619) | Seawater microbial communities from Jervis Inlet, British Columbia, Canada - JV7_2_2 | ecosystem: Environmental > Aquatic > Marine > Inlet | place: Canada: British Columbia | collected 2016-10-06
GCTACTGTAGAAGTACCAGTTGACGTTGACCACATTAAAGAAACACTAAACCAGCATGAAGCGGATGAGCCACAGGACTCGCATGAAATAGAAGAAGCTAAAGCCGCGAAAAAAGAGAAGCCCAAGACCAAAAAGAAAGCTGCTAAAAAAACGTTGGGTAAACCCAAAGAAGGCACTGCTACAGCGACCGTTTGGATAATCGCTGATGAGCTAAACAAAGTAGATCCAGGCCTCGGTATTGATTCAAAAGAGTTTAGAAAATGCGTGGTTGATCAATGCGTAGAGAAGGGCGTAAATAAATCAACAGCATCTACCCAATTTGGGAAATGGAAGAAGCATCTACAAACTATGACCTAATTGTTCATATCAAGGTGACTACTTTACCTAGTCACCCTAATATGGGTGTCAAGATTATACTCGTAAGACAAACTATTAATAGGAAGAATTTATCATGAGCAAAGAAAAAGAAGTAGAAGTAGACGCGGCTTTGGCTGGAGAAGCCAAAGCTAAGGCAACGAAAAAAACAGCGCCTAAAAAGAAGGCTCCTAAAAAGCAGCCCCTTGTAAGGAAGGTACCGGACCACAAAAACGGAGTCACTCGTCCTGGTAAAAATACCAAGACAGGTAGAATCTGGGAAATAGCCGATACTTTATCCAAAAAGATGGCTGAACCAGCACCTCGCAGAGATGTCCTAGCACAGGCCAAAGACGAGGAAATAAATATGGCTACAGCGGCAACTCAGTATGGACGCTGGAGAAAGTACAACGGGCTAAAGGGGAAGGGTACAGAAGAATAAGCATTTTTCTGTTGCTGAACTAAAAGGGGAACTTATGTTCCCCTTTTTTTTATTCCCTAGCCCTTTGTTTAGTGTTATAATCTAACTAACAAGAGGATAACAAAATGATTAATAACCAACCCCCCGACCAACTCGCCCCTTCCGTAATAACAGCTAGCCTTGAAGTCCACAGCATCTTTGATACTATACAAGGCGAAGGCCCATTCTCTGGAGTTCCTGCTGTTTTCGTTAGATTAGCAGGGTGTAACCTAAGATGCCCGCTTTGTGACACTGACTATACCTCAGTTAGAGAGGTTATGGAGATAGACACGATTGTAAAAACTGTCGCTGCCTTAGCATTCCCATCTCGCCTAGTGGTAATTACAGGAGGCGAGCCTTTTAGGCAGAATATAAGACCCCTAGTCGTAGAGCTTTTGCTTAAACAGTTTAAGGTCCAAATAGAGACAAACGGAACTACAATAGTTGGTGATTATGCCTACCTGCACCGTAAGGATGTAACCGTAGTCTGTAGCCCAAAAACTGGGACGGTAAACAAAAAGCTGCTCCCCTATATTGACGCTTATAAATACGTCGTAGAAGAAGGTAACTGGAGCCCTATAGATGGGCTTCCTTTTACCTCTTTAGGGCATCCCGCAAGCCCTCAGCTCGCTAGACCTCACCAGGGGTTTAAGGGCACCATCTACGTCCAGCCAATAGATAAGCACGGGCAAGGGCTTAGAACGCTCCAACTGGAAACGGCAAAGAAAATCTGTATGAAATATGGGTACACTTTGTGCCTTCAAATTCACAAACTTATAGGTGTAGAATAATATGGACACTGTAAATACAGCATTAGTCGTTCTTTCAGGTGGGCAGGACTCGGTTACCTGTTTAGGTATAGCACTGAAACGTTTTGAGAAGGTCTATACGATAGGTTTTTCCTATGGACAGAAGCACAAGATCGAGCTAGAACAGGCAAGAAAAATCTGTGATAGATTGTGCCTACCTTTCCAGCTCATGGAAATCCCCGCATTAGAGGAGCTCGCAGATAGCGCACTAACGACTGACGGTGACGTTACTAAACCGCATCACAGAAATAGTGCCCTCCCTGCATCATTTGTCCCAAACAGAAATGCCCTCTTCTTAACCATAGCTCATGCTTATGCTCAGAAAATAGGGGCAGAGTTCATCTACACTGGCGTTTGCCAAACTGATTACAGCGGGTATCCTGATTGTCGCTTTGATTTTATTAGGCGACTTCAGGTCACTTTAAATATCGGTTATCAGACTAGCATTAAAATCCTAACCCCACTCATGTACCTAACAAAAGCCGCTACATTTAGCTTAGCCGAGGATGCTGGTGTTCTGGACGTAGTACTAGAATTGAGTCATACCTGCTACAATGGAAACAGAGAAGATAGCCATGCCTGGGGCTACGGTTGTGGTGAGTGCCCTGCTTGTGTTCTTAGGGCTAAAGGCTATACAGAGTACTTACAGAAAAAATCTTTTGATTAAAGAAAACTTTTTCTAACAAACGATAGGGATAGCACTATGGGCGTTTCAGCAACACGATTCCACCAGATCTCAGCAGGACATAGAGTATGCGGACATGAAGGTAAGTGTAAGTATCTCCATGGCCACAATTATGGATTCCATCTCACTTGTGAGCCTACCGAGGGGCTCGATAGTATAGGTAGGGTTATAGACTTCTCCGTTATCAAGGAACTACTGTGTGAATGGTTAGAAGATAATTGGGATCACCATTTTCTGGTCTGGGAAGAAGACTTGCTTAAATCATTTCTACTCGATATAGATCCCACTGTAGTCGTAGTCCCTTTTAACCCAACAGCAGAAAATTTGGCAGGCTATATGGTTAACGTAGTAGGCCCTCAGCAGCTTAGTGGAACCGGTGTGATGTTGACCAAGGTAATTGTAGACGAAACCGCTAAATGCTCTGCCACATATGAGAGAGAAAATCATGGTAAATAAAAAGTACTTGAATCATGCAGACATAGAAAAGCTATGCTTAGATCTAGGCAGAACATTAGCCGGCCTAGGCTACCTGGACTATACAGCGCCTGGCAGGTGTTACCCGATACCGAGAGGCGGTATTCCGGCCGCTTACGCACTATCCGGAGAGTTCAATATTGAAATAGTGGACAAGCCAGAGGATGCGGACTTCTTTTTTGACGATATCATAGATTCTGGCGAAACTATGAAAACCTGGTGTGATAGTTATCCGGAAAAACCTTTTCTTGCACTCATAGATAAGACAGATGGGCTCTGCCCGTACCTAGATTACTGGGTAGTTTTCCCCTGGGAAGGTTCAGCGGTCGGTGGGATTGAGGATAACATTATAAGACTTCTTCAATTTGTTGGTGAGGACACAGACAGAGGCGGGTTACGCGAAACGCCTAAACGTGTTGCTAAGGCTTGGCAGCATTGGTGTAAGGGCTACACTGAATCCCCAGAAGACGTTTTAAAGGTATTTGAGGACGGTGCCGAGAAATGCGATGAGATGGTTGTAGTCAGGAACATTCCTTTCTACAGCCAGTGCGAGCACCATATGGCACCTTTTTTCGGCACTGCCACAATAGCTTATATCCCTAATGGCAGGATAGTAGGGCTATCAAAACTCAGTCGTTTACTTGACATATACGCTAGACGCCTACAGGTACAGGAGAGGCTTACTAATCAGGTAGCAGACGCCTTAACCAAGCACTTAGGAGCGCAAGGTGCGGGAGTTATTCTTGAGGCACGGCACCTTTGCATGGAGTCAAGGGGAATTTGCCAGCAAGGCAGCACAACTGTTACCTCAGCCCTCCGCGGCGCCATTAGGGATAAGCCTGAAGCAAGGGCCGAGTTTATGGTCTTAGCGAAATGAGATTGTTCCTAGCCGGTATTTATACGTCCAACTTTGATCTTGAGGGGAGAATTTTTTCTCGCCTCACGGATAAGGAAAAAGAATATCGGCTAGGAGTCGCAAACTACCTAGAATCACACCACTACGTTAGTAGAGCTTCTTACGTTAGAAAGATGCGGAGAGACGGAGTAAAGGTTTTTCTCGACTCAGGGGCCTTCTCAGCATTCACTAAGGGTGTGGATGTCGATATGAAGGGCTACTGCCGCTATATTCAGGAGAACGCAGATATCATAGAGGTTGCTTCAGTTTTGGACAAAATTGGCTCGGACCAAGGGACCTATGAGAATCAGGGAGCAATGGAGCGGTTAGGGGTTAACCCCCTCCCGTGCTTTCACTACGGCGAAGATCTTCGCTATCTAGAGTACTACGTAGATAACTATGAGTACATAACGCTAGGTGGAATGGTAGGCAAGCCAGTTCCTCAACTTATTCTCTGGTTAGACGACCTTTGGAAAAATTACTTAGCTGATAAGGAAGGGAAACCTAAGCTTAGGATTCATGGGTTTGGACTTACTTCGCTGCCACTAATGAGACGCTATCCCTGGTACTCCGTTGACTCCTCTACTTGGGTGCAATGGGCAGCGAATGGTATGATACTTGTTCCGTCTTTAGGGCAAATAAATATTTCTAATAAGAGCTCAGCCAGGAAGATACCTGGGCAACATATTGACAGTATTCCTGAGCCGCAAAGGGTAGCGGTAGAGGCCGAGATACGGCGGTTTGGTTTTGACCCTGACCGCTTACGTTCGGAGTACATAGCCCGGTGGATTTTTAACATATGGGCTTTTCCTTACTATATGAAAGATAAGAACGATTATGCCAACGATAGATTTATCCAAAAACAAATAGGACTATTCTAAATGCTCGAGTCACTAAAGTTTGTTCAAGGCGCAGTAGCCAAGAAAGATTTTGTCCCAACGTTAACCCATTTTAGGATTGAGAACAATATAGTCAAGGGCTACAACGGCAGTTTGGCACTAGCTAGCCCTATAGACCTAGACGTAACCGCCTCACCCAAAGGGACCACCTTTGCCAAGGCAATAAAGGCATGTAAAGATACAGTCTCTATCACTTTAACATCTACCCAGCGATTATCAATCAAGTCCGGAAAATTTAAGGCATTTGTAGAATGCACACCTGAGCCATTCCCAGACATAGAACCGGAAGGCCCCATAATCCCTATGGAACCTGGTTTGATCGCAGTTGTTAAACAGCTCTCCCCATTTATGGGGATAGATGCCTCTAGACCTTGGGCACTAGGTATGTTGTTCAGAGATGGGTCAGTTTTTGCAACTAACAATATCATAGTTGTAGAGCGCTGGTTGGGGTTCAGCTTTCCCGTAGTAAATATCCCGGCTGCAGCCATTAAAGAACTCATCCGAATAAACAAGGACCCAATAAGTGTCCAAGTTTGCAGCACTTCAATAACTTTTAACTTTGAGGAAGGGCGATGGCTTAAGTCACAATTGTCCACACTTGAATGGCCTGATCTTAGTCCGTTGCTAGATCGCAAGTCAAACCAGAAACCATTTGAGGACGGATTTTTTGACGCGGTTGAACACCTCATTCCTTTTATAGATGACCTTGAGCGTCTTTACTTGCTTGAGAATTTGCTGGCAACCGCAAACTCGCCTGATGAAGGGGCGTCCGTAGAGCTCGATCCAGAGTCCGTAATAAGAACAGAATTCGGCGGCTGTTTTAACGCTAAACAGTTGTTCCACCTGAAAGGAAGGGTCGACACAATTGACTTTACCCAATACCCAAACCCTTGTTTATTTTTTGGCGATAAGATAAGAGGAGCAATTGTGGGTATCAGAGCCTAATGGCACGCTTTGATTCCATAGGGCTATTCTGGGAGGACATCCAATCGTCTAAACGGGGTGAGCGTGTTGAGGGACCTATGCCCTCAATCCCTGAGACTGGGTGGCTTCCTCCGACCTCCTTCCCTAATCTGGACAATGCCGTAGTACTCGCCCTAGACACTGAGACTTTTGATCCGGAGCTAAAGTCTAAGGGGCCCGGGTGGGCGCGTGGTGTAGGGCATATCATAGGGGTATCAATCGCTGCACTTCATCCAGACGGGAGCACGGCAAAATGGTACTTCCCTTTTAAGCACGAAACTATGCCAGAGCATAACCTTGATAGGGCCGCAGTTATGCGCTGGCTCCAGCATACCCTAAGCGATCCTAAGCAAGATAAGATAGGGGCCAATATAACTTATGATATCGGATGGCTCCAGCATGAAGGGATAAAAGTTGAGGGTAGGCTACTGGATGTCCAATTTGCAGAAGCGCTCCTAGATGAGTCTGCAAGGGTCAGCCTAGACATTCTTGGAATAAAATATCTGGAAGAAGGCAAGGAATCGAACTTGCTTTACGAATGGCTATGTAATTGGTTCGGCGGAAAACCTAATGAGGGGCAAAGAAAGCATATGTATAGAACTCCCCCGTGCCTTGCAGGGCCCTATGCTGAGGCCGATGCCGACCTACCCCTACGTTTAATGCCTATCCTCTATAGGCACCTCGAAGGGGAGGGCCTTCTTGCGGTATTCCATATGGAGTGTGGCTTAATCCGCTTGATGCTTAAGATGCGCTTTGCGGGTATAAGGGTAGACCTCGATAAGGCAGAGATTATTCAAGCTGACCTATTAAAAAGAGAGGAGAGATATACAGCAGAATTAAAACGTTTAGTCGGTTTTGAGGTAAACGTAAATGCTAGTGACAGCCTCTCTAAGGCCTTCGACGCAATAGGCCTACCCTATGGGAGGACAAAGCCGTCAACTACGCACCCTAACGGGCAACCAAGCTTCACTAAAGCATTTGTTGAGAGCGTTGAACATCCCGTCGCCGACCTAATACGCGAAATTAAAAAGTGCAGCAAGTTAAGAGGCACGTTTATTGAGTCGTATATCTTAAACTCACACGTTAACGGAATGGTCCATGGGCAGTTCCATCAGCTTAGGGGCGATTCAGGCGGAACGCGGTCCGGACGCTTCAGCTCCTCAACACCTAACCTACAGAATATCCCTGCAAGGGATGACGAGCTAGCACCATTAATTAGAGGAATATTTGTCCCAGACATAGGACACGTAGGTATAAGGAAGTACGATTACAGTCAGATAGAGTATAGGCTCTTGATCCACTTTTCAGTAGGCTTAGCAGGCAGAGAGATAAGGGGATACTTTGCTAGAAACCCGGACACTGACTATCACGTCTACGCTCAAGCGTTGGTCAAAGAAAAAACAGGGGTCTTTATAGAACGCAAACCTATAAAGAACATAAATTTTGGTTTAATCTACGGGATGGGGGATGCTACCCTTGCCTCTACCTTGGGAATGACAAGAAAGAAAGCCAAAGCGCTAATGAAAGCATACTTTGAGGGTGTCCCTTTTGTCAAACCAACAATGGAGGCGAGCATAGCAGAAGCTCAAAGGACAGGCGTTATAACCACAATAACCAATAGAAAGTCTCGCTTTGACCTATGGGAAAAATCAGGTTGGAATAACAAATCTGTACCCATCCCATACGATCAAGCTGCTCTCCAGTATGGCGGAAATATAAAAAGGGCGGGAACCCATAAAGCGCTCAACAGGCGGTTACAGGGGTCAGCTGCTGACTTAATGAAAATAGCTATGCTTAAGTGTTACGAGGACGGCGTTTTTGATGAGACAGGAATCCCACGTTTAACCGTTCATGACGAACTAGATTTTTCTGATGAAGGTGGCAAAACGAAAGCCTTTGCTGAGATGAACCATATCCTAGAGACAGCGGTAAAGGTTAACGTCCCTATAAAAGCGGACGGTGAGATCGGGCCAGACTGGGGTCATGTAAAGGATTTATCCGAACTAACTAATAGTGAGCGGAAACTTTATAACATTAATTAGACAGTACGTTTTAACTCAGTCACCAACAAAACGGCATCTCCAAAAGTAACGTTTCCATTTTTATCAGCAGCAGCATGAGCCGATATAACCGCACCTGCTGCTAGAGACCTTATCTCGTACCCGCCCATATTTCCGTGATCACCAGCAGTTCCTACTTTTCTAGCGATTTTCCTAGAACCGGTAACTACACCGTCAACTCCGAACATAACACCAACAACAGTATTGGTTACTGAGAAAGTAACGTTAGTCCAGATCTCTATTTTGTAGATTCCGTCAGCTCCTACGGTAACACTATTGGTTTGCTGTGTCATACCGTTTTGCTCGCCATGCGGTACAGCATCCCAAATTCCGGTAATCTGTGCATAGTCGGCAGGCGTAGCTAATGTACTGTCGCTTGCTATACTTAGAGCTATGGTCGCCGCGTTGTCAGATATGCACAACTGACCAAAATTGATTGCCGGAGTTGTCGCCATAGTCATAGCGGACCAGGTAAGCACACCCGGGCTCACACCTTGATCTGACCAAACGAAAAGACTATTATCAAAAAGAGACCAGATAAATAGACCCTCTTGATCGGCACCCATTGGAATGACTGTTCCTGATGAGTCAACGTCTGGTAGGAAATTCCATTGTGAGAGGAAGTACCCTGTTATGCAATTAGCCCTACCTGCCCATAGTCCGGTAGGTGATGGCCCAACCACGTAAACATCACCCTCACTGGGAGCTCCCGGAGGTGCGTTATCGCCTACGGTGATGGCACCACCGGCAACTGCCATTTGTAAAAGGATTATTGCCTCATTGTGCGTTACCTCTGGTTGGCTCTGCTGTGATGAAACAAATGGAATTCCTAAAACCCCGCTAGTAACTGTGCTCATATTGTAGCTTCCTCCGCATAACCGCGGCCTCTTGTTTCTGAAATTTGATAGACTTTTACGTCTACGTTATCACCTGGGGTAAGTCCGTCTGTGGTTTGTTCAGCTGCGGTGTAGCTCGCTGTTTCACTCGTTACTTCTATCGTCCGAACAACGGTTGCTCCACTCATAATGTCCACCTCGTACTGCTCAACAGCCTCACCTAGCGGTGGGCTACCGTTACCGAATCCAAGCTGCCTTTTTCTCGACCGTCTTAGCCAAGTTACAGTCAGGTCATTACTGCCATTCCTCGCACCTTTTACACGACTTGGTGAAAGAGGTTTTGAGCGGATACCTGTATTGGTAAAAGTCTGCTCAACCGCTTGTAACTCGTCTGTAAGGAGCGAGACTGGTTTGTATATCCGTGCTTTGTCCCAATCTCCTACTCCAAACGAGCTTGACCCCAAGGTGCCTCCCTGAAGAAGAACAAAATACTCTCCAGCTACGTGAGTAGCGATAGCATGCTCAGTCCCTAGGCGACCCCTTAATAAAGTTGTCAGCTCATAGGTATTCTCAGCTATCAGGGTAGCAGTAGTGAATTGGATTACCTCTCCTGCCCCTCCGGTTATAGGGCCGACCCAAGCAGCGTTGTTACCGTTGAGCACTAATAATTCACTCAGACTCTCTAAAGTATTGGTTGATGAGGTAAGGGTTACGGTTAATGTAGTAGTCTTGTCAAAAACTGAGCTAGGACCAGCAGAAAGGACGCCAGTTACCAGCCCAAGCGGATTTCTTACAGCTACATCACTTATTGTGGTAAAGGTTAATCCAGCATCGCTAGAACGTTTAATTGATGCTCCACGCCACCCGGAGGATGCAGCCGTAGCCGCCCAGTAGAGCCCGTCCTCTAGGTCCTCATCTCTGAGCAAGGGAGCGTCCATCGGAACAAAAAGAGTCTCACCGGGTAATGTCACTGTACCTGAGCTCACGGGTCCGGCTACACCTAAGGCTAAAGAATTATTAATCTCTGGATCATCATAAGATGCCTCCATTTCTATGATTCCATTATTTCCGCGAGTTATCCGTATAACTCGCATGGGTAATGTCTCGCCGTATGCTGGGATACCTAAAATGTCAGCTGGGCTTATCCTAGCCCACCTATCGTCAACTCTATACCTCACTCCAAGCTTATGGGCCCAGGCACCCCACAATAATTTATCAGCTAACCGCCTAGCCTCATCTTCGCTCATAACAAGCGGGATATCCTGAGAGACTTTATTAATTGCGCTACCAGTACGCCTAAATGCCGTCTGAGTGTTAATCTGATAATCCATAGCCGGGTCTTTAAAGGTTATGGATACAATATCAGGCATAACTATTTCAGTTTTATTTTTATAAGTTATTGGGCTCAGCTCTTTACTAGATGAGAAGGGAACTCTAGCGTTCATGTCCTCAAGCTCTATAGTTCCCTTCATACCGAGAGAACGCTTAATAAAGCGAATTTGTCCATGTTGCTCAGTAGAATCAAAACCAAAATTAATTTCTAATGCTAAAACACCCATAGTTATAGATGTCTGCCTGGCTAAAGCGTAGCCTCTAACAGAGTCGGTTAGCCCTTGGACTGAGACATTCGTAAGCCCCGCCCTAGCCGTAAGATCAAGTAAGATATCTCCTACGGTTATGCTATCGTCTGCCTGTAACTCAAATTCGAAGGTAGGTATCCTATTTCCAAAATCAGCAAGCTGAAGGTCAGTTAAGATTGCGTATGCATGATGCCGATATGAGGGTACATTACCTACACCTTCAAAACTCTCAATTACTGGATCTGGGATCTGAACACTTGAACCTGGGTAAAATCTTAAATCTTCAAAAATAAAATGAGACCCCCTAAACTGGTTGGTTCCTGTATTGGGGTCTATGTAACTCCTTTCTACTATTTGACCGTTAACAGGATCTACTGCTGGGGCCTCATGGTCTGGCGAAAAGCCTGCCTCTGTATCTGCGGCTATATCGTAGATAACCTTTTTATTGGCCCAAATTCGCTTAATTCCTAGTGTACCGTTCATTTGTCGCCCGGCAAGGCCTACAGCAACGGATACTTTATAGCTGTACGTTGTGAGCGTGGGCCCACCGCCTTTCCCACCTTCTTCTCTTGATGATTCTATTAAATCTGTTGCCCAAATTACGTTACCAGAAACCCTATTTCCGGGTCCATAGATTAAAGGGATACCCTTTCCATAAGATGAGGTTGTTATACCTAGGTCTTCTAATCGTGGACCATCTTGATCATCCGGCCCGAATAACTCTTGATCGATTAAACCACCTACAACTGCACCTATCGCACCCCCTATAGGGCCGCCGAAGGCATAACCAATTGTCTGCAAAACTACAGTAGCCATATTATCCTAATCCCGGAAAGCGCCAGAAACTGACTATTCTTTCTTCCCATTGCGGGGTTAATGAGTGCTCTACCACCTTACCGGCAGCGCTTATCCCATGAAGAAGCGTTCTTCTTTCTTCGAACTGGCTAAGCAATGCTAGGTGCATGGGTAAATCCTGCCGCCACTGAATCCATGCTATATCGCCTACCAGTTCCTCATTACATGGAAGAAGGAACCTTTCTAGCATTTTTCTCATCATGTTAGGATTAGGTAGCCTTCCGTATCCTGAGTAGATTTTCTTTTCGCGTTTGCTTAACGTTAGAACCCCTGCTTCTATGCCTACCCCTGCTACTAGGCCTACACAATCTGCACCTACCCCTTTTAGCATGGCTTGATGCTGGTACGGGGTATTAACCCACTCCTTACCTATCCTTAGGATGTTACTTCGCATCCGGAGTTTGGAATAATCTATCATCACCTGGGACATGAGGAAATCCGCCAAAGTTTATAAAATTACTAAATTTAGAGGTACAAGCTGTAGTGCTCTTATCACAACCTGGCCTAATAGTATAGGCGTCCCCTATAACAATGGCATTTTTTACAGGTGCCCACAATACAAAGCTCGTGCCATCAAAATCTTTTATCTCAGAGGTGAGGCCTATATTATCACCGGAAGTCCAAGTTAGCTCGCCATTCTCATAAAAGCGCGCTACCTCCGTTCTAGCTGAGTCAACAAACACTCTCCTTGCGGCAGCATTTGGCCCGGTAAAGGCGAGTAATGCCGTAACTGATCCGGTTAGCTCTAGCGTAGATAAGTCAATTGTGCACCTAGAATCCCCTAATTTAAACCTACAGGATGGGGTATACACCTCTAGGAGGGGCCTCTGCTGCATAATTGCCGCGGGTGTTATTATTTCAGCAGTAAAAGAATTTAGCTTTTGCTCAACATTACCGATAGTCCCGGCTAATAACCTAAAAGGGATTTCACCCTCTGTGTTCTCCCATGGAACTACCCATACCTCGACTGTAGCCCCATCAAACAGCCCTCGGTATAGATCAAGTGCAGTAATTGAGCTATCAGAAATAAGCCCCTCTAGTTCCATGTTCCCAGTTGATGCTAAAGCAGCAGACATCTCAGTAGCTGTGGCTGATAAAGAGTCGCATGCTTTATGGCTAACTCCTCTGAACATGATATCGCTATCAAGTGAAGTAAAGGCAAAAACTTGGGCGTCTGTTCTAGTTATCGTCCACGTCTGGGCCCACTTGGTTATGCAGGGGACAGAGTCAGCCAGCGCTAACAAAGCTGATTGGGTTGTTCTTGCGCTCACTAATTCCTCCGTTAAAACTAAAAATACTGATTGCGTGTTTCTGGTGTCTGCCGCGTCGAGCACTGGCGGACCACTGAGAGCCAGAAATACGCCTTGGGTCACCCTTGCATCAACAGTTAGTTGCTCTAGGGATAGAAAAGCGTTGCTAGTGCTCCTTACCGATCCAGCGTTCTCAGCGTCAATAGGTACAGCTGTGGTATCATCATGAAGTACCAGAATAGCTGACTGTGTTATTTTTACGCTAGGCCTAGGTGGTCCGTATAAAATTTGCCCAGCAGTTTGTGTAATCTTTGCTGTAGACCTAGGCGGACTGTATAAAACTTGGACTGCGGTTTGTGTTACCCTTACGGCCATTAGCTCGTGACCTCTACTCCTACCTTTATTGCGTTGACTGCCGCCTCAAGCCAAGCTGCTGCTGTGTCGGGGTCATTTTCAAAAACATCAGTGCTTATATTATACGAGCTTTCAGAAGGTGCTATTTCAGTCCCTGCTCCCTCAGTCCCCGCGCTTTCAACATATGAGGTGTACCCTATAGAACCAGCGTCAGTCTTAGAAGCTCGAGTTGATACAGCAACGGCATGGATTGAGGTAGGCGACTCTGCTAAGTCCTCCATCTCAAACTCTGACTTGTTGTTTATAGTGGTTTCACTGATGTAACTAGTATCGCCATCCCCGTTAGTCCCTATATTATCATTGATAAGATCAAAAGCGTTTTCAGGAGAACCGGCTGCACTTGGCGTCCAGTCACTTACCCCCGTATCATTGTTAGGGAGGAGGGTAGAGATTCTAACATCTCCTAACTCAGTCGGGAGGGCTGAGGCATCAGTAGCTACGTAAGCGTCATCTATGAAGGTGATGGCCCCATCACTGCTCCCTACAGAACCGAAAGCGAAGTAACTATTAACCGATCCCTCTAGAAAATCTTGAGAGGATACGCTTAGTTCAGACACACCATTAACAAAAACCTCCGCGCTACCTGAAGCAGCACGATGAACTTTTAATTCAATGTAATACCAAGTATCTGCCACTATTACGCCAGAAGCGGTGCTCCCCTTATCGGCACCGCTATCACCCTCTATGGTCAATGACCCGTCAGCGTTGACCTGAACGGAAGCGTTAATGTCACCTGGTGTAATGCCCACATTGTCCTTCCAGGCGAGCACTCTTACTGCTGCCCCTAGGTCACTTTTAAAAGCACAACCAAAGGTGGCATAGTCGTTATTAGCGGCATCTGTATAGTAGATATGGTCGTCTCCGTCGGCACACTTAACGGTGCCTCCTGCGAAACGCCCAAGATTAGTAACAACAACAGGTGCCCCTACTTTACCCCATTGTTGCTCTGCCCCGGTAATGTTTAAGTAAAGGTCAAAGCCATCTAGAAAATCGATTGACATAGTTAAGTTGTCCTATCAAGTTTTAACTTGGCTGCATTTACTGCGGTCCTGGTAAAAGCTGCTGCCGTATCCGGATCTGCCTCTACAACGTCATGATAGTAAGTATAGCTTTCAGATAACGCTTGATCTACACCCTGTTCCTCTGTTGCTGCCGATACCAGGCTAGGTTGAACGAAGGCGGTGCCGGCATCCGTTTTTCTCATGCGATTAACTAAGACTACTGCGGAGATAGAAGAGACGCCGACTGCTAGATCCTCCATTTCAAATTCTGATACAGGGTTAGGAGAAATGCCCGGATTGGCAAAAATATAATCAGTATCGTCATTTGGGTCGGCTTCGTTTATGGTGTCGAAACCGTTGCCGCCTGTACTTACACTCCAATCAGCTTGTGAGGTGTCTGCTTCAGGAAATAGGGTAAACACACGTCTATCACCGAGAAAAGTGTTATTAAAGGAGCCAGAATCATCGTAGCAATAAACATCGTCGAAGAAAGTAGTCACGTTAAACGCGCCTGCTGAACCAGAGTTATTCCCACCGAGGAGTGCAATCTGACTACATTCTGAATTACTAGTCGCTACTGTATCAAGGGAGGTGGCCGCTATGACTGTTACACCATTAAGCCTTACCTCTACAGCGCCATTAGTATTATCGAAAGTTACTAGGATCTCGATATGCTGATAGGAGCCTGTTAAGACTACGGGGGTAACAGAGTCAACGATTGAGGTTCCTGTCCTTGCCCCCTTAAAAATATCAATAATACCGGTGGACTGAACAATAACACTTAAATTAACAGCATTAGCGGTGTCTCTGAAGTCACAAAGGCAGTAGGTGTCATTGACAGAAGGTAGTTGATCAATATCAAAGGCGAAACCTAGGCCTACAGTAGTTTTTGCTCCTCCAAGAACTCTTCGAGCGACGTTTTCTGTCTGTAATAAATTGTCCCTACGTAAAGAGTGAGTACCCGTCCTTGGGTTTTCTGTAGAAACCTCAAACTTAGTAGCGCCCGCATCGACTTCGCCCCAAGCACCGGCTTCCATGTTGGTTACATCTGTCCCGTAGTGGTCGAAACCGTCGCAGAATAATAACGTCATCTCAATTCTCCAAATTAACTACAGGGGCGTACTTCTGTTAGCTCTATGTCGGCAAACCCTGTAATTCCAAAAGTTTTTACTATTCCGTCAAAAGCATCATCCGAGTCAAAGCGTACTTGGACGTCATACAAAAACCCGGCGCTTACAACTACACCCGGGCTGGGTGGGGTGTCGAAAGTAACAATCCCGGTTAATCTATCTACGCTATACCCCATAGTAGGCGACACTGTTAGAGGATCAACCCCGTCCAGCCCTATAAGGACAGTTGATACCACGGGGTGGTATATGTTTCGAGAATAGCTCTGAGCCCCTCTAGCATACGCTTTCACAAGCTGGAAAAGGATAGTTGAGCCATCGCCGGTACCCAGCGTTTGATCTGTTCTGCTTAGGGTAGGAGCAATGTTGGGTGAGACCAGAGGCGTACTAGCAAAATCTAAAGGATCCTTAAAGGGGAATGTATAAGCTGGGCCACGCATTGCCATCCAATGATCGTGGATACCTTCAAAAGTATCATGCGTTCTTATAGCGTCTGGGAGGTTAAACGTGTGGAGTGGATGCTCCCAACGTTGGTTTGCCCTTTCGGCTCCTGAATCTACTTGCTGTAGATCTGTGGACCAGCGCGGAGACGATATGCAAGGGAATCCAGGAACAGAATCCGGAATGTATTGATCTACGAATCTAGTCATGTATTAGCCGTATCTGCTTTTAGTTGTCTTGAGAACTGCCTTTTTGACGCCCTAAATGAGTCAGCGTCTGGTGTTACCACATTAAAAATTACATCACCGCGGCTTCTCCCTCGCTCATTGCCGACCTTATCTTTTGGCGTTACCTCTTCACCTTTTTGCAGTATCGCCGGAAACTCATCAGGTCTCAACCCGTTATGGAACCTAGGTGCCGAGATAAAGGTAGAAGGTGCTGAGTTGACGGTCTGTCCACTGCTTCCAACAATCCCACCGGTATGCATCTTTACTGCTGCGAGCGGCGACCCTCCGCTAAACAAACCCAAAGAATCGGCAGCACCGGTTCCACCTGAGCTGCCAATGTCTCCAGCGCCGAAACCTCCGCCACCCCCACCCCCGCCTCCTATTAGAGAACTAAATAGGGCTGAAAAAATCCCACCACCTGGACCGCCGCCGCCGGGTGAGGTTGCGCCACCTGAGAGGAACTTAATACTGTTGAGTATGTTTGCTTCTACAATTGCACGCGAAATGCTAAGGATCATCCGCTTCATCGCGTCTTCTACACTATCGGCCTCAAAAATCAGGTTAGTAAAACCTGCTGCCATTTGCTCCTGGAATTCTAAACGAGAGGAAGCCGCCTCTTCCTCAGCAGTAAACATCTTGTCTTGTACTTCTTGAAAGTCCTCTAGCTGAACTGTTGCCTCTGCCATAGCCCGTGCTTGCTGTTGTATGCTGGTGACTTGCGTTTTACTTAGCGCTTCCTGCTTTGTAAGGGCGCTGGCAATCAATTCTTGCTCAAGCCGATACGCCTTGCTCACCACCCGGGCTTCCCTAAACTCTTCAGCAGATTTTCCGATAGCGTTTGTTAGCGTTCTTGTGCTCTCGATCTCAACGTTAATGGCACTTAATGCAGCCGCGTTATTTTTAGTGCTCTCCCTAGCCGCCCGTTCTTCAGCGAGTGCTTGAGTAAGACGCATTTTTTTCTCTATTAATGCGTCTACGGCCAGGCCTTCAGCGCTAGCAGCATCAAAGCTAAGTTTAGAGAACGCCGCTACTTTCGCTTCTGCCCTTGCGAACTCATTAGCGGTAAGAGCTGAATCTATATAGACAAGGGATAATTGCTCAAGAGCTGCTACCTCCTCTTCGATAGTTCGAACAGTAGTCAACCTTAATTTCGCTAAGCGTTTCCGTTCCTTTTCTTGTGCTTCGAATATTTTAGCGGCTTTTGCTTCTGCCTCTGCTAACTCTTTCGCGGCAATAGCGGCCTTCCTAGCAACGTCTGTAGCCTTGATCTCCTCAACACGCTTATTCTGGATTGCCCTTATTTCTTTATTAATACCAGAGATCTTGTCCTCAATGTTTTTAACTACAAGCTTTTCACCCCTGCCTCCGAATGAAAAGCGCTGCTGTCTTTCTAAGACCGCTACTAGCTCCTTTTCTAGGGCAATACGATCTGCTAATAGCCCCTGAAGATTATCTTGTGGTGTCTTAAAAAAAGCTGCCCTTTGATTGTTGATGGCTTTGGTCATCATGACCATTGCATCTGTCCAAATCTCAAGTGGACCGCTATCACCGACGCTTTGGAGAAACTCGCTGACTGCTTGACTTAGGCTATCGTATGCACCAGCCAGGCCCTTGGCAGCCGCTACGCCGGCACCGCCAACCTGCTCATCTAGAGCCTTTAGTATGGCAGCTTGTGCTTGTGCTAAGTTTCCTGTCCGCTCAAATTCTGCACCTATCTTTCTCTGCTGCGCCTTAGTTAAAGCGCCTTGTCTTGTAAGGAGTGTTAATCCTGTGGCTGGATCTTGCAAGGCCTTACCTAAGCCTACGGCCCCCGCCTCAACAGAACCAAAACCTATTTCTGCTAGATCCTGAGAAAGACGTATGGCTTCTTTAAATACGTCACCTTGAACCGTTCTGAACGTCAAAAGTTTAGCGGCCGCAGCCTCTACCCCCTCAGTTGATGCTAAGGTGTTTAAAGCGGTCTCTCTTGATAACTCTCTTATTTGTTGTGCTGTGAAGCCAGCAGACATTCCGGTTGCTTTTAAAACTGCCTGTATTCGAAAACCAGAAGTCTCAAACTTTTCAGACTCGCTTATAGCTTTGGCTAGGCCTAGTGTTACGGCCCCTAGAGCGACAGAGAACCCAAGCACAGCAGCACCGGATACTGAGGATACCCGAGATAGTATGCTTAAGCGTGAGGCTATGCCGCCTAGGGGACCCGTAAGCAGGGCTGAAGATTCAGCAGCTTGTTTTAACGCGCTTTGAAACTTCTTAATGGGAGGAGTTGCTTTTTTCGTCTTTCTACCAAGCTTGGTGGCCTCATCGCCAGCCTTCTTGGTTTCTTCCTTGAACTTCTTTGCGCCCCTTTTGCCTGCCCTCTCAGTGTCCTTTGAGAATTTATCTACAGCCGGGGTTGTTTTTTTGACTTCTTCTGTGAACGCTTTGGCGCTATCACGCGCCTTCTTGGTTTCATCGGAGAGTGCTTTAACAGCAGGAACAGCTTTTTTAGCGTCGTCTGAGAACCCTTTGACACCGGTTTGAGCTTTTTTTGTTTCATCGCCTAGGGCTTTTATAGGTCTAGTGGTTTTCTTCACACTTTCGCCTAACCCTTTTACGCCTTCGGCAGCTTTCTTGGTCTCGCCTTCAAGGGCTTTGACACTACCGGAGGTGACTTTGTCTACCTCTTTGTCGAACTTCTCAGCTTCTTTTTTTGAATTTTTTAGGGCTTTATCGAAGGGGGCAGTAGATGCTGTGACCTGTACCTTAATTTCACCATCGTTTGCCATCGTCTATTTCCTTTTTGAAAATCTCGCATTATGGGTCTTAACAAAATCGGAAAACTTAGAAGACACTAGCTGGTCATTCTTTTTAGATTGTGGGTAAAGCTGCTCTAACTTACCCTCCATTGCTATCAAGATGCTATTAACGTCGGTAGACAAGGCCTCAGCCTCAGTCCACCCTAACCAACCCATAGCATATTTGCTGAGCTCCCTATAGTACTCTCTTATAGAAAGCTTCACCCCAAAGGGGCGTCTTCTTCGTCCTCTTCTTCATCAGAAACAGGGCGCCCACCGTTTGCTACTATATGGAGGAATCTGATACAGTGTGGACCGAGCGTAATAAGCCCCGCCTTAAAGATCAATTCTCTAAGGTCCTTTGAACCCTTTTGCCCTAAGCCCGCTAATATAACAGTATGGATAGCATCAAATTCAAAATCTAGGCACCGTTGAACCATGCCTGTAATCCCACCTCTACCGCTTGATAAAGTTATTGCCGCCTGGAGCGAGGGGCGTAGTGTAAGCTTATGCCCGTCTAAGTCAAGAACAATGTCCCCAGCTCCAATTTCTGCTTGTGTCATGAATCACCTATGTTGCGTCTACCGAGATGATAGCGCTATTAATACCGATATTGAAAGTTTTTCTAACTACGTTGTTAGCACTTCCTACACCAGTTCTTTTAGACATTACCTTACCACGAAAATAATGCTCGGATGGTGTACCGCCAATGGTCACCTTATCGTTGAGTATAACCTTAAAGTTATAGTCTAGGCTATCCTCAGCTTCTGCAGCGATTAAAGCGTCTTGCCCAGCATCTGAATCATCGGCACCAACGACTAAGGCTAGGATACCTGCATCTCTAACCCCTTTCAATTTCTGCAGCCGTCCATCAGCAAGCGAGGCAAAGGTAACGGTCTCTGACTCATCCCCAAATTCTCCCAGGTCCTCAACCTCGCCTACTTCGGTGTAAGTGTCCTCTAGGAATTGGGATAACGTTTCGCCATCTATGGTAGTACCAATGAAAAACTGTACTCCAGTAGTAGTATTAATAGTCATGTCTTATTCCTCAATTGAATAGTAATGGTTACTACACGACCCACTATCTGGTCGTCACTAGTTGGTGCCGCTCGTGGCCCTTGTGTTCTGATTTCTATTATATGGTAATCGTCTGAGACTATTGAACCCTTTTCTCGCTGAAAAAACTCTCTTATTGAATACCCGAGCTGCTCCACCGTTCTATAATCGCCTTTCTGCAAACCGTAAATGAGTATATCTCTGACCACAATTGGTCTGTCTGACCGCAAACCATCCGCGTCTGTAATAGAGATATCCTCGCTTATGACGATATATATCTCTTCTACTTCTGGCGGAACCGGGCGTCGAGTAATGATTGCCGCTTCACCATTGTATTCTGATAGTAAGCCAGCTATTGTTGGCTCGCCTAAAAGTGCTGTCCTTATTGAAGGACCTAAGTCTAGGCTCATGCCAGTACCCCGCTCACCTGATCGCCAATATCTTTTTCAATCTCTTCCCGTTCCTCGGCCAGCGCTGGGCGTAGATAAGGGCGCGGTAAGATTGACCCGTCCTCTCTACCGAATTCTAACGCTGCTGCATATGCGGTTGAGAAAATAACTAGGCCAAATCCCTTCTCAGGAAATAATTCTGTTCTCCCGGACTGAACTAAACGTCCGGTATCACTTGCTGGAGGTTCTCCAGGAGCAGACGCTGTGTGGACAACACTACGGCGCTTATATATGCGTCCTGTTTTACTTCCCTCTTGTATCTTTTTTAGTGCGTTAGCCCTTATTGCCTCTATACCATTGGCGACACCGACGAGGCTGGCGGCAGTTACGTTCTCAATAATAGAATCTACGTCCCACTCTACTGTCATAGCCGTTAGCTCGTATCAAAGGGGGCAGGAACTACAAATGCCTGACACTCGTATAACGCGCCAGCCGGATCAACACCAATTTTTCTTAATTGATACCAGGTAGAACCAAAGCGAACTTTATCGTCTTTGGCAGGAATTATGCCGGGTGATGATTGTTCGAAGATGGCGACTAGGAGGTCAGTCTCAGGGATACCGGCCTTCGCTCGATAAGAATCTGAATACTTATCTGTAAAGCCTTCAATTCCGCGGTAGGTGAGTACTTCTACGCTAGGATCTCCGAACTCGTCATTACCGCTAGAAGGCGTAGCATGACGTAGTTCGCCAGTAAGGAGCTTCCCTTTGAAGCCCTTAAAAATCGCTTTAGCTATTTTCCCTGTTAAAAGACCGGCCATACTCTACCCTTATAATTAGATTACCAAGGTATTATTCTAGGTCAGTTAACACCTTAACAGCACGTTCTACTTTTCTAAATCGTATACCTGTGAGCTCAAAGGCGTAGGCTAGCAGGTCTGAGTCAGTCAGCTTTCTCCAAAGAAAGGGGAAAGTTTTAGGAGCGGGCATATGCAGCTCAATCCTTCTGGCATCATAAAGAATTCTAACTTTTCTGTCAGTAAGCTTACCTTTATTAAAGGTGTCGCCTGCCTTTACTGAGACCCCGTTAAAACTAAAATCCACACGAGCGATATAATGCCCGTGTGGATCATAAACAGGGCGAGCACTCCGTGCCATTAGATTGAAACTACCGCGGAGAAGTCAGCCGCATTGGCAAAGAAGTAACCCAGGTCAGCACCGACTACGTTCTGGTGATAGGCCATTTGGATTTCAACTCGATCCGCTTCTAGGTGTTCCATTCTAAACCGTTTGATACGATGCCCCATGCCGCTAGCACCCATCCAGCCCGTCCAACTGAACGTGTAACCAGCAGAAGGAACCATCAGCCCAGGCGCTGGAGCAACGTATGCCAGCAAAGCATGGTTACCGGAGATGAAGGCTGAAGATTCTGTCGCCCCTTTTGCTGCCGTGTTATGGATGGCCTTAGAGACCAGCACTTCATCAACACCAAATAACTGAGCCAAGCTGCTGGCGTTAACCATAGCAGGCGCACCGGGAGTTTGACCATATTTGATCCGGTCAATAATATCAGGATGATCAACCAAGGCATCAAAAACTACGGCACCGAGCGTTAGTTTATTAGGCTCAAAACCTGTAGCCTCTAGAACAGCCCGCTTAGCAGTTCTGATATCAGTAATAGGATCTGATGCAGCATCGTTCCAGATTAAAAATTCTGATGCAGCTACAACGTCTGAGTTCACCCCAGTCTTCTCTAGAGTCCAAACTCCTGCTACAAAGGCATTGGCAGCAAAAGTGCGCTCTCTCCTAATCATTGCTTTTTGAGTCACATAGACTGTAGCATCTCGGTCAGGGGATAAGACACTATCAGAGTTTCCTCTAATCTGATCATCTACATCCTTATGGAAAGCCTGTACTGGCGCGTAGTAGGTAGGCGTATTATCTAGATCATAACCGCTACCTGCTGACTCGGTGCCAGGTGCGCGTTCCTTCATCTCGTCACGATTAAAATCGCCACGGTCATAAATGTAGTAGCGGTCAGACTGTTTAGAGACTGGGACGTTTGGGAACATCCTATCAGCAATAAAATGAGCCCCAGCCTGAATATGAGCAATGGATATTTGAGTTAAGGGTGCGTTAACATGAACGTCCCCTAGTGTGGGTTGAGGCATAGTATGTGCTCCTGTTATTCGACCCGTTAAGTAAAAAGTTAAGGATTAAAAGTTATTTAGCTGCAAATTTAGTTAAGCAGTGCTTCTATGATGTCACCGGATACACCACCGGTTATAGCAATTGCTCTTGAATTTGTAGAACCAGAAACGCCGACCCCAGAAGCACCGGATTGAATTGTTCCTCCAGCAGCTACCGTACCACCGAGCTCAAGCAAAGTAACACCATTAATCGCTACCCCCACCGCTCTATCAGCGGCAGCAGGATTACCTTGAATTACGCCATCAGCTCTTGCTGCTGCTCCAGTGAGTCCTATAGCTCCAGAACTATTCACAGTCCCAAAGCGATACAACCCAGCAGATGAGAAGTCAGCCGCAGATTGCAGAGAGATAACGCTTAACGCTTGTTTTCTAGCCATGACAGATTTGCTCCTATCGCCTATCTATTTAAGTTGTCCACAATATGCTTAAAATGGGTGGATTATTTTTTAATTGCCCTGACCTAGCGCTTCTTCGTAGAGATGAGTGTTAAGCTCTATCACTGCGGCGTAACCAGTTGAGTAGTCAACCTTATGGTCCTTAGAGTACGCCTTTGCTAGGGTGTCAAGTTGTTCCTCTGCAGATGTGCCCTCTGGTAAGATAACACCGCTTTTCGTGGTCGTAGAACCTACTTTGCTAAATGCCTTAACAGCCATAGTCTCCGCTGCTTTAAAGATAGCATCAACAGTGTTCCTCACAGCTTCAGGTGAACCCTTAAGTGCTTTAAGGACAGCGGCGATCTCGTTTGCTTCACCTGGAACGTGTGAAAACTCAGTAACAGCGCGCTTTTCGAAGGTGATTAATTCTGCTGCCTCTTCCGCTTTTGCGATCTTTACGTTCTGAAGACCTAGCTCAGCTTGCTGAGATTTGATAACTGCAAACATACCAGAACCAACCACGTTTTTACTAATGACTTCACCAGCCACTACGATTGTCTCGTCTGCGCTCTTAGCGAGATCCATTTTAGCCTTACGTTCTGAAGCATCCAATGCCTTAAAGGCGCTTGTGTCATCGTCAGACATACCGGTCATAAACGCTTTTTCAGCGTCATTAAATTTTGCTAGCTCTATTGCAGCAGTCAAATCTGTTGTTAAGGTGGCAACCTTCTTAGTGAGCTCTTCTATAGTGAGTGTAGGCTTAGGCATTTGATCGTCCTCGGGTTTAGTTAATAAATTAGTTACGCATTTAGTTAGCGGGTTAGTGACGTCTGCGAGCTCAGTTAACAACCTAGACGAAAAAGAGCTTATGCTCTCGGATATTGCTGCCGGAATTTCACCCTCCGCCATATCTGAGTCTACTATACTCCGTATGGACGTAGACAAGGCGTCTGTCATAGGCCATAATTGATCGCTTATTTTAGAGGTTATCAACGCTCTTGAAAAGGTTTTAGCATTAGCAACACCTTTAGAGCAATAATGCTTTGCAAGCGTTACAGTAGCGTGCTCGGCAGTCGGAGCATTGTTCTTCATTATGGTCATTAACGCTGTAGGCTGAGCAGGTTTATCAACACCTGAGATCTCGGTCAATTCAAAATCTTTTAAAATCTTTCTTTTAAGTTGTGGCATCGATAACCTCTTCGTATACAGCATTCACGCCAGCTATTGAGAACCCGGTAAACTCACCGGTAGCAAATTTTTCCAAAGTTTCTTCATTGTCTGGCTTCATCGCAACCAATGCCCCAGATTGCTTAATCGTTATATCTAGGGATTTAGCAATCTCTGTGGTCATAGGAAAGGCAAAAATGTATGTTCCTATCTGTTCCCCGGAGTGCATGTCTTTTGCTACGACGTTATCAGACGACATAAACTGTGCTAGCGTTTTTAGCATTACAGCTTCAGGGATATGATCCCCTTGTAAGTCAAAATGATCTTCACCGTCAATTTTGCATACCATAGCATAGCCAAAGATGAGGCCTAGGCCTTTGTCAACTTTTAAAATCTCTGTAGTCTTAACTAACGCAGTGTCTTTATTCATACTAACTGGCATACTAGGAGGCTCCCCTTAATAAGTAAACATTAAAACAAACTTATCAAACTAAGCACTATTTTTTTATTGCTTCTTAAATTTAATAGTTAGAACACACCTACATTGAGCCGTGGTTTCTATAGGAGCGCTTGGATCTCCCGGGTATCGCAATTGGTTGCCATCGCCATCAGAGAAGGTTTCGTCTAGGCCCACCTTCTGGTTTCTCATAGATGCATGGGCGTCTCTCGTCCTTGGCCCGGCGACCGGAACCCACGTTCTCTCAACATTTTCTTTAGGTATTCCGGTAATGTCTAAAGTTTGTCTGAGAGCTTGATCTCTCGCCATGCTAGTTGCCCTAACACCTTCAGTTCTTGCTATTACCTCAGCTCGATAAAGAACAAAGCGCTCCCTATACCGCTGTACCATCTTATCAACTTGAGTTTTCTTGAGGGGCTCAGATGTGCTTATGGCCCTTTCTACGGTTCTATCGAAACGCCTATCCCTAATAGATCTCTCTAACGCCCTGGAATCATTTGTTTCCAATAACGTTCTAAAATTTACGACTGCTTGCTCTTGTTTGGCCGTAAGCCCTATGCTGTTTTTAAAGGCTGCAGCCGTTTGCCTAGGCCCTTCGCCCTCCTGAAATGCTCTGACCAGTGCCTGCCTAGTTGAATCCCTTTGCTTTTCGGTCAGTTCCCTAATCAGGTTCAGACGTGCTTCCTGGAGTACTGCTACACTTTGCGGATCGATAGGATTAAAACTTATGCCAATAGCTGTTGAGCCTATGGCACTGGCTAATACTGCCGATTCAGCTTCTCCTACCGTTGAGAAAACGTTATTAAGAACGTTAGAGAACCTAATTAAATAGGTGTCCACAATATCCAGGGCCGCTTCAATATTTCCGGCATCTAATAGATCATTAATCTGTTTTAAAACTGTCTCATCGTTTACAGCGAGTATGAAGAGTTTAAAAGCGTCGCTTACCTTTTTCTCCTGGGTAGCAAGCTGTTGCGTAAGCCTATCAACTTCGGACGTAGTCTTCGTTATTCTAGTCATTTAACCAAACCTCATCTGGTGCTCCGAGGATAAGAGAGGTCCATCCAGTAAACGATTTTACTTTACCTTTCATAGCTCTCAAATTTCTCGTCCAAGCACTCCGGTACCTTGGAGCGTCCATCCATTCACCATCATCAAAATAGTGGCACGCCTTTTTATCTAAGGGGATACCGCATAGTATTATTTTTTCGTAACCCAGGTGTAAGGCAACGGTTATCCCCAGCAGCCCTGATGAGCCATCCCACGAAGGAACCCGTCTATACAGAGTCCTGTGCTCTTTGGGGATAGTTTTTACGTTAGAAGTCCAAAAATTGTCAGCGTCCGGATAACCTTTTTCCTTTCGCTCTTGGATCCATTGTGGCATTTTCTCAGTGTGCAGGGTAACCCAGTGTGGAAGCCTACCAAAGTAATCGCGTCCAGTATCATTGGTCATTATTAGGGTATCAGGAGGGTTTTTTATTAAGGCCAGGGCCTTTTCCTGATCGCTAGGAAGGGTATTAGCCCCTCCCATAACTAGCGCGACCTTAGGCATTTAATACGCCACGCATTTTTCACACACAGTACCGGACAAGTCCTTTTTCAAGTGTGCCGCTCTAAGAGCAACAAACTTTTCTGAATTCCAGCCCTCTAAAAAACGAACCTTGGTTAGGTCAGCCATTTCCCAATCAGCGTTAGAATCAAAGCAGCAAGCTGAAAGGCCTCCAGTAGCGGTTACGTGGCCCTCAGTAAAAGCTGACCAGCACGGAACGGGCTGTCTGAGCGCTTCCAAACGTCCCTGATTACCGGCAGTAGGGCGATAACCTAATTCTGCCTCCCTCTCAGCAGCAACGCTTCCCATCGAGTAAAGGGGTAGATAGTAATGTTGATCAACGTAAGGAGCAACACTATCACGTATTACCGATTCCATCTTAACCTGTTGCTCGCCATCGTATTTGATTGATGAAGCGTACAAACCACAGGAAAAATTTCCTTGATCTCGAACCGCTTTAGCTGCTTTGATATTTTCCATAGCGCGCTGATTTAGTTTCATCTTAACGCCCATAACTTTTTCGAACTGTTCGTCATCTGCAGCGTTAACAGACCATTTTAAGGAATCGAGACCAGCCTCCATAAGAAGTCCGACTATGGGAGGGCTTGCAAGCGAGGCATTAGAGGTTAGAAAAACATATGGGAACTTTAGAACTTGCTTACACCACTTTATTGCCTTAAATAACAGGTCCGGATTCATAAACGATTCACCGAGATAGAAGACACCTATTTCCTCAACACCAGCATTCTTCATCTCAGCAGTTATCCGTTTAAAGAAATCAAAATCCATATCAGTACGCGGTTGCTTTTCTCGAGTGCGTAAAGCGCAGAAACCGCAGAGGTAGTTACACCTCCCGGTCAATTCTATCTTTACAGACTTAGGCGCTGGGCATGCGGCTTTTTGGTATGCCTCTGGTATCAGTGTTATGTTATCAATCCGTTCAGTTATCATTTCTCACCTATCCTATAGTTACAGTAAAATCATTATCGACAGCTTCTCCGTCTGTGCCAGTTGAGATGCTCCCGGTGATAGTACTACCACTCGATAGCAGGCATCCGATAAGCTCCATAACTGCAAGGGAAAAACGTGTAGCAGTATTAGAGGAGGCCCTAAAATTCTCAATCTCTACTGATCCTGCTTTAAGCTTTTTAGTTAAATCCTCTGTTGTAGCAGAGGTCTCGGTTGACTCGCCTGAGAGAATATCTAATGCTAGCAATTGACTTGCCTCTACAGCAAAAGGGGTTGTCTCCTCTGGTTCAAGCGCTACACCTTGACAAGACGTTAAGCCGGTCCTAGGGAACTCCTGGCTCTGATCAGAATCCTCCTTAGCCCCCTGGTAGACTTGTCTGTCTAGTAAACGTGTACTGCTGACTAATCCCCGTGCTTTTTCATCATCGCTGAAAGCAGCCCAATCCGCAACCCTAGTGGATCCATTAAAGTACTCATCAGCTTCTACTACATCAGAATAGGTGGTGTAGTCTGTAGCTCCTATGGTTACAGTAGACATCTTATTTAGCCCCTATCTTTATTTTCACACTTTGATCCATAGTCCTAAGGCCAGCTGTAGTAATTCTGTTGGTTACTAAGCATTCTTCATCTAGTGTTCCACCGGACAGCCACACTTTGGCAATGGTCGTAGTTTCAGTATTTGAATCTATGATAACATCCCCATCAGCAACAAAAAAAATAGACGTGAGGATGGTATCACCATTCAACCTTTTTACCCATTTAACATCGTAGTCCAGAACCTCATCAGGATCTTTCTTCGGCCATCTTAAAGCCATGACGTACCCCTTCTTAATAGCGAAATAAAAAACTAACTTGGTGCCTGCACGGTAACGCTTCTATCCTCTGCCAGCACAGTAACGCTTCTATCCTCTGCTTGTACCGTTACAGATCTATCCTCTGCCAATACTGTAACTGACCTAAACGTTAGTTCCTCGAATGTTACAGTAACAGTGCCAGACGCTACACCGGTTGCGCCGTCTAACGTTGTATTAATTGTTCCGGTAACGTTTACTGAAACAGTTCCGCTAGCCGAACTAGTTGCATCACCGAGGGTAGTTGCTATGGTTCCCAGTGCCGTTAATAGACCGTTGGCGAGGCTAGTGGCATCCTCTAATGTTATTGAGGATGTTCCAACAACTGAAACTATACCAGAAGCGCTAGATGTTGCATCTTCAAGTGTTACGCTGGCGGACCCGGTTATCGATCCCCCTACTATTCCGGATGAAGAACTAACCGCATCTTCAAGTATTTTATTGATTGTACCGAGTACGGTTACAGTACCTAACGCCGTAGAAATCGCATCTTCTAGCGTTACAATTACATTCCCGGATACCCCCGCACCAACATTACCAAAAGCAGAGCTGACCGCATCTTCTAGCGTTTCAGCAATCGCCCCAATAACGGAAACTAGGCCTTCGCTCGTACTGACCACATTGTCTAGGGTTACCGCAGCTGATCCAGTTACGGACAAACTGCCGGAAGCGACACTCGTGCTATCCTCAAGGGTTACGGCTATGGAACCAGTTACTGAGATGGTTCCTTCTATCGCGCTGATTGCATCCGCTAAGGTTACCGCACTCGCACCGATAACTGTGGCCAGGCCCGAAGTGGCAGAGGTCGCATCCTCAAGTGTTACAGAAGCTGATCCCGTTACCGCCCCACCAACAATTCCAGATGAAGCACTAACCGCATCTTCTAGCGTTTCAGCAATCGATCCAGTTACCGTTACTATACCAGCGGCGGAGCTTACAGCGTTTTCTAAGGTTACGGCAAGGGTCCCGGTAACAGCCCCGACCGTTCCGGAAGCTGTACTAGTGGCATCGCCTAAAGTTATGGCACCTGATCCAGTTGCCATAACTGTGCCAGCGGAAGCGCTTACAGCATCGGCTAGTGTTACAGCGACTGTTCCTGTAACGCCAGAGGCAACAATCTCAAAAGCTCCAATAGTCGGAGTCGACCCGTCCCGAGTTTGGCCGTAAATATCCGTCGTAATACCCGAGACTGTTACTCCGCCACCATCACAGTTACCACCGCTTTTGGCCCGCAGGTCTACAGTTGCAGCAGATCCACTATCGTTTTCGATCTCATTCGAGGCTGTGGCGCTTAGCGTTGAGTTTGTTGCCGTCGAAGATTCCCAGCTTGCTAAATCAGTAACGCAATAGTCTACAGTGTGTACTCTAGATGCGTTTTGAAAAGTGCTTGAATTTAAAAACAGGCAGTTAACAAAGTCTCCCAGGTCATAGTATCCCCGGACTTGATCCGCTGTAGAGTTTGCATAAAACGTACAGAAGTTAAATAATGTGCTTGCAGTTTCAACTAGCTCTCTGCCCGCGGTTGTATTTATCACAACGGAATTATCTACAACGGAATCATCCCCGCTAGCCGTTCCTGTTCTTACAACATTCTTTCCCGTAGTTGTAGTACCAGCGCCTTCAAACAGGCATCCCTGGACATGAATGGGCTGAGTATGTGAAATATTATCTATGCTTCGCGCTCTAGATCGTGTTGTCTTAAACTGAATACCGATAATATCCATTCTGACAGCACTCGAAGCGCCAAAATCAAATAATTGCTGGTACTGAGTTGTTGACCTTATCGCGCACCCTAAGCTTGCATCAAACCTTAAAGGGTCTGAGCCTGGGTCTGCATTATCAGCAAAACCACCGCCGGATACCGGCCTTAGAATTAATTTATGGGTTGCGTCTGTTGTGATCCCGCCGAATGTAGTCTCACCTTCACTATTTAAAAACTCTTCGTTAAATAGCTCGCCTTCCCAATTTTGTGGAGTTCCCCCCGCAGTTATATCGGCTGGGCAAGCATCTTCCCACGCTTGTATCGTGCTGTAATCTGCTGATGCATCCGTCTTGATTACAGATATAGTCATCTATTTCTCGTTGCCGCTTCTTTAATTTCAGTCAGCCTTGCGAGCGCTTCTTGGGACAGTTCCATAGGCTCAATGTACGGATGCTTGTATTTGAGCTTTTGATCCGAGTCTAGCTCTACTTCAATTACATCTAAAGTTAACGCTTTGTTTCTAGCCTTCAATAATGGTACTTCTTCAAACTCTCCGTACTCACGATGAGTGTAGAGTGTAGCATCCTCATACGTCATATCAGTTTTAATAATGATCCAATCAGGGTTATTGATCTCTTTCTTGGTCCACTTGCATGGTGCGGGCTTGATGACAACAACGTCACCACGCTTTGTTAATTTAGCATTCTTTAACTCAGTAGTACCGACTCTATCAACGAGTCTAACAAGCCATTCTGTTTTAATTACGATAGCCAAGATCAGCCTCCAGCTTTAACCCACCAAATTTCACCCAAGATTCTTGCAGCTCATCACTCCAATAATCTCGCCAATCACTCAACCGACCAGTGAATGTATAAGTCCTACCCCATAGATTTTCAAAATGATTAGCTACAAGCGGCATATTTATAAATTCAGAGATTCTATCTAAGTGTTTTGGATCGTCTAGCAACTCTTCAAACTTAACGTTTAAAACTTCAGTGTCTCCTAACCAAGGCACATACTCTCTCATCTCATCGATAATAATCGGTATCTGTTCTAATAGATTTTCATCGGTTAACTCAATTCCCATAAACCTACACCACGAAATTAAGACGTTCCTCGGATTACGAGTAATGTGTAAATATTTTCGGTCATCCCTTTTTGCAAAATAGGGGGTGTGCTCATGCTGCGGTAAGCCGATATGCCCATAGAACAGGGACACAGCTTTTAAAAGCAGGTGCGACCCTGTTTTGCTTGAGCCGTTACAGATACAGAGGACTTCCTCTACCATCTATTGATACCCCGTAGCTACCAGCAAAAATAAAAAAGGACTCACTAATGAGTCCCACACTCGACCCGAGAAGAACAGAGCTTAAACGTTTTTAAGCGTCATTAACAACCTAAGGATTGCCAGCAGTAAGGACCATGGATGTTACATCGACTTGGACACCGGCTGTTAGTGCAACAGTATTCAAGTTCAAATCAGAACCTGAGGTTCCGACATCACCATCCAAGACGTGTGTTCCATCAGAATCCTCTAAACGGAACCAAGTAGCTGTTCCAGTAGCGTCAGCTGAAGTATCCCCCGTTATCGCGCCTGCCGTAAGGACACCTGCTACTGCAGCGCCAAACGCTGGATCGTCTAGGGTCAATTCCGCTAGCAGGGTAGTTGCTGCTCCACCTGTAGCAGGACGAGAGCCGTCGTAGATTTTAAGTTTACCTTGAGAAGGCGACGCTGACCCAGCGTTACAAGCATCGTCTATTGCGTCCATCTGTGCGTTTCTAATTGTAGCGTCAATTCCTAAAGCCATGTTATTTCTCCACCTCTAAGTTAGTAGCATGCCATTCTTCGGAATGCTCACAGTTTTCGTAACCCTTCATGCTAGGGATTCCCAAGGTGTAGTGGACGATCTTAGCGTCCGCATTCTCGGGCATCAAGCCTACCAGATGGTTCCATTCTACTGGTAATTCGCCGATCTCTTCATCTTTTAACCAGCAGAATTGATGAAGCAACAAACCTTTAAACGTATTAACCATGCCTAGAGTCAACTTGTAGTTAGCTGGATGCTTTAAATTCCAGAGCATAACAGATGACCAATTTTTTCTTGGGTAAGAGGTCTGCTCCTGCCCGTCCATCTTTGTTCCTGTACCGTGCTCTAAGTCATGCTTAACACACATTACGGCATACTTATCGTCTGTTAGGTCTAACAGGTCATCTAGATCACATCTAATCAGAACATCGCAATCTACAAACAAAACCCAACCATCGCGTTCTTCCGCGCTCTCCGGCATCGCAATCCAAGGGATAAGAAAACGAGTAAGAGCAAACTCAGTGGCCATTGGTGCATTAGAGATTACATCGTGAAGGACCCCTTCCTTAACACAGGTGGGGCGCTTATACAACCCCAATTCTTCACACAGAGGCAAATAAACACCATTAATTGGAATTATTTTATTGTAAGTGGTAATTGAGCTGCGGGCAACAGTATAGGCGTCTTTCTCCCTAGGATCATACCCAACAAAAACACTTAACATCGTGCCTCCGGACTTCTCCCTTTAGCCTTTCTTTTCCCTTTACAGTGATCAAAGATCGAGCCAACCCAGCATTTATGGATGACATGTCCGCGTTCACCGGGTGTTAAATTATGCCCTATAAGCTTTTTACACTGCTCTCTAGCCCTATCAAATAAATAAGCAGAATGCCATTCTTTTTGCTTAATAAAAGTTCCTTCAGCATAGTAATCAGCCCAAGCTGTAAGAAGGGGTAGCGCTTCCGGCAAACGAAAAACTAGGTAACCAGTTTCCGAATGCTTAGGTTCCCTCCCTAGAAAGGCGTAGTCCTCACCGTTAGGTAAAGAACGTTCAGCAAGGTCAAGCGGAATGTCTTGTCTGGCCACATTGTCTCCATCCAGCCAAACCATGTATCCGCAGCCATGCTCAATTACTAGATGCTGCGCCGCGTGTTCCATTGTAAAAACCATTTTGCTAAACTTGCAAGCATCATACCTATACGAGTACCCCAGTCTGTTCTCCTTAGCATTGGTTTTATGAGAGGGCTTTCCGTTGGCAGCAGTATTCCCACCCCATTTTTCTTGGAACGCGCTAAGCCTGGTTATGTCCTCCTGCTTATGTTGCTGGTCGATACACTCCCGTGGTATGTTAGACATACCCGAGGCGTAGACATGAACGTCCAGCCCAGGATTAAACCTGTCCAGGCTATCAATTAACCTCTCGCCGTACTCTTCGTATCCGTCAGCCGAGAAACCTGTAACTATGGTCGTTTGCATGAGAACCCCCTATCTACGTCATTTCTCCAAACTTCTTCATACCCTAGATCTTTAAGCGTAGCTATCATCTGAATTGCCGTAGTTTCGAAACGCTCTGGAAGGGTATCGTTAAATTCAATAACAAGGAAAGGTCTAAATTTTGTTATCGTATTTAAAGCTCCTAGAATCGCCAAAGGTTCAGCACCCTCAAGATCCAGCTTAATAAGATCACAACACGTAAGTTCTAATGAATCAATTGTGACCCCTTCAATCTGTGTACCATATTCAACCTGCCTTGCAGTAAGCGTCTGCCTTTTTGGACGAGGACAGACCACGTCCACAAAACAAGGTTTGTCCATCAGCGCTTTTTTATGCAGGGTAATCAAAGGATATTCAGTAGTACGGTGGACGGCTCCAGCATTAACTACGAGCTTATCAAAACTCTCCTCGCATGGTTCAAATGCTATGACCTCATCAAAATATTCTGCTAGGAGCACCGTCCAGGAACCAACATGAGCGCCTCCGTCAATCGCTAACCTGTCTACGCATCGCATATGCGGAAGCCTCATTATCTCATGGACCCGCTGGGCCTCATCAAATTGTACTTGTTTCTGTCCTTTCACCAGTTACCTCCAGTCATATGGATAATAGTGTTGCTTAAAGCTGGTTCGGCTAGAGCAAATGCTATG
>Ga0255048_10000448_pt1 | contig 32602 bp, 50 predicted proteins | sample JV7_2_2_MG_FD_183619 | JGI IMG/M metagenome (GOLD analysis project Ga0255048, IMG submission 183619) | Seawater microbial communities from Jervis Inlet, British Columbia, Canada - JV7_2_2 | ecosystem: Environmental > Aquatic > Marine > Inlet | place: Canada: British Columbia | collected 2016-10-06
GCTTTCACACATGCAAATGCCTTCCATCTCAAACGGTCAAGCTTCACTTGTCACCCTTATTGCTCACTCAAGCGGTCAATGGATCTGTGAAGAGGCTTTAATGGCGCATTGTAAGCTATCAAGAGGCAATGACGCGCAAATGATGGGCGCGACTATTGCTTATCAAAGAAGATACTCTTTAAAGTCTTTTCTTGGTATCGCTGAAATGGATGAAGAAAGCGCAATGGCTGACACTCAATCAAAAGCACTTAAGGCAGTTGAGGAAGCCTCCCCTGTTGCTACTGATGATAAAGTCGAAGAATTATATGGTCTTCTCGCAAAAGCAAAAATTAATATCACTGCATTTTTGGCTAAAAAGAAGATGACCGCTTTAAGTGAAATCAAGGCAGACTTAGCCGATCAAATGATTGCGCATTATTCCAAAGAGGCTGACAAGTGATTATTTGCGAAGCTGAACAGGGCTCAAGCGAATGGCTTAAAGATCGCCTTTGTCGCATCACTGGATCAAACGCGCATAAGCTTTCAACTCCTGCAAAGATGAAGACTTACATGGATGAATTAGCGGTGGAAGCAATCACCAAAGAGCCTACTTTCATCAAGCCGAGTAAAGACATGGAGCGCGGAACTTTTCTTGAACCGTTCGCAAGAGATGCTTTTGTGCATTACATGCTTCCGCAGACTGATTTTTCTTTTGAAGTCCATGAAGTAGGCTTTATTCAAAGTGAGTCAAATTCTCGTTGGGGATGCTCAGTCGATGGAATGACAAACGATGGTGGAATCATTGAGATAAAATGTCGGAATGACAAAAACCATTTAGCCGATTTTATCAGCATCAAAAAAGAAGCGGTTTATCAAATGCAATGGAACATGTTTATAAGCGAAACATCACATTGTTATTTTGTCGGCTTCTCTGACCACTTCGAGAACATGCCACAAGCAAGGCTTAATGTGCAGAAGATTGAGCGCGATGAAGAGTTGATAGGCAAGCTGAAAGATTGGGCTGAGACTGCCACTAATATCCTTGAACTGAAATTAATTGAACTACAACAGTGCATCGAACTTTTCGGTGCAGGTAAATAAACAAAAGGAATGAGTAATATGAGTAATAAAATTGGCGTAAACTTAAAGCTAGATGTAAGCAAGTTGGATAAAGCAAGATTCTTCAAAGGTACTAAAGGTACTTATTGTGATCTTACTGTTTTCATTGATCCAGATAATCCCAGTGAATGGGGTGATCATGGAATTATCACGCAATCAAAAACAAAGGATGAGCCGAAAGATTTAAAGCTTCCTATCTGCGGGAATGCTAAAGTGTTTTGGAGAGATCAATCAGCACCACAAGCGCCAAGTATCCCATCTGCGGAAACGAACGCGCCAAAAGTTGATTACAATACAGGTGACTTAGACGAAGACTGCCCCTTCTAACCCTCAACCAAAGAGCCCCCGCACAATAGCTGAGTCAAGTGACTCGCGGCGGGTTTCTTTTAGCTAATTTTAAATAATAATGGAGATATAAAACGATGAGTAAAGAAACCGAAATGGAATATGTAAAATCAAAAATAGATAAAGAAGGTATGTGGTATTGCTTTGATGGATACTCAGATTTTAGAGATATTGAAGATAGCCGATTCCATGAACTTAGAATAGCTTTCTGTGAAGCGGGCGAAGCATTAACTGATTATGTAGAAGAGGATAGGGCAAAAAAAGCACTCAGTTTTAAGTGAGTGCTTCCAAAACGACTTATTAGGAGATAAGAAGAGGCTGAATAGCCAGTGTGTTTTGTTTACTTTAATACGTGACTAGTCTTTAGTCAAATAACCTCTGAAGAAACGTTTTAAACCGCCCTAATTCGGGATTGAGTTTGAAGCGTTTTTTTGATTTCCGCATAATTTTATAAAACTCGTTTGAAGTTAAGCCTATATCAAACTCTTCGCCGTTGGGAAACTCAACGGAAAAACAAATGTATTTATCTGCCTCATTCCATCTAGGGAGATGATTCTTTATTAACTGCGGTTTTCCGTGACTCATATTATTTACCTTTCTTTTTAGCGTCCCAAATCATCCATAACTGTGCAACCTGGTAAAGTCCTAAACCTACCGCTGAAACTATTGCTATTTCCTTGCCGTAGTATCCGCTTGCGAAACCTACTGAGCCAAGAAACAACCCTGCCGTAGAATGGTTATGACCTGGCGCATAGATACCAATAAGAATAATTGCCAAGCCTAAGCCAAAGCAAATCTTAGGCGCGTGGGACTCGATCCAGTTAGGTTTATTTTCAAGCTTGTTCAATCGCTCATTAATAGCCTTAAAATCGTCCTTAACAGAATCTTTTAAGACTATTATCTTATCTGCTCTTGGCTTCGCTGCGGGGAACTCTTCGCCTATTGCCTTAGCCTCAAATCCGATTCCCGCTAGTTTATCGCCTGTGCCTTTGTCATCGGGCGCGGTGCTAGTTGATCCACACCCGACAAGTAAGGATATTAAAAGAAGGAGTTTCATGCTTCGCACTCGATGTGAGCTGATCCTGTGAATGCAATATCAGTAGGCGTTATAGTGTTAATGCCTGTCTGATCTGTGAACTCTTGACCTATGAATCCTGCATGGTTGTACTGTGGAGAAGCCAGTATGCAGTCGTCTTTCATGTCTTGGGTATACAGTTCGTAGCATTTAGATACTAGACCATTGAGTAGAAGTTTTTCATCTGTAGTTAATATTCTGTCAAATATTTCAACTTTGAACAAATCCCCGTTGAAGGGGATGGGTTCAGAGCTAGCCGTGCCCGTTGCCCCTACAAGCAGTCTAGAGCCACTAACCGACCCCGTAGAACTTGGAATGCCCGTTGTGGCGTTCAATTTCTGTACTCTATTTATTTCCATATTAATAAAAGTGCTAGCTGAATATTCCATCAGTATATGATAATCAGTGTCAATTTCAATAGATCCTGCGGTAGTATACTTATCCCCGCTACCTGTCACCTGTGCCCTCATTGAGCCATCTGTATTTACATATATGTTAACGACTGAACCTGTCCCAACCAACGCCTCTGATACCACCGCTACTTGTGACAAGGTGGATAGGTTGAATCTAGCCGAGATGGTTAGTGCTGTTCTATTGGATAATAGTGTACCATTTGTAACTTCTGCGTGAGATGTTGAACCATTAAAGTTCGCCACGTTAGCGGGAAAGATTTCAGTTCCCCCGCCCCATAAAGACGCATTATATTTATTAAATCCTAATCCTGTTCCAAATCTGCTCATTTTATGTCCTTTTTATTTATTTGTTATCTAGGATTCACTATAAAATATGAACCAATCTCAGCAGTTACGTTTGTTGTGTCTGTTTCGTTTGCGACTTCCCAGAAGATATAATCATCTTGATCTAAATTAATATTTTTAACTATATTAAAAAATGCGACATCCCGAGAACCAACAAGCGCGTTTATTTGTCTTCGTTGAGTAAAAATATCTACATTTGAAGCGGCGGATGAATCATACTTTACGAGTTTTAAATCTATTACGTCGTTTTGACCGCCGTCAATTATGAAGTCAGCTATAACAGTAAACTCTCTTGGATTGCTCCCCAAGTGCCTCAATTGACCTTCTGCGGGTGAATCAAAGTGAGTCAATGATGATTCTGTATAAGTTCCATTCAAAGACTCAAAAACCCCTTGAGTATTAATAGCTGTCAATATCTCAGTTGTTAGCGTAGCCTCACCACCTACAAATGTGTTCTTCATTCCGTTATTATCAGCCCAAGCGCAAGATAAATCAGATTCTGATATATTCGGCGTATAATTTGAATCGTCCGCATCAAAAGCGCCGTCTCTCGTCACTATGCAACCTTGCAATTGTAATGTGCTTGGGTTGGGAAAATTAACAGGCGCGAAATCCAATAACGACGCCAGGGTTGGAAGGTCTACATTTATGTCAGTTAAAAATCTGCTATTCATCTGAAATAAAGTTCCCGCCTTAAATAGTGGCTCAGTCATCGTTCCCGCTAAACTTCTTACGATTGAAGTCGTGATCCTATAACCGCCAACCCATAAGCCATGCAAGGTCAAAGAGGGCGAACCGCCAAATCTACCTGTTCCCGTTTCTAATCCTTGGCGATAATCATAAATATCTCCCAAGCTTGTGCAATCGTTATAATTAACCCGTATAAATTCAAAGGCATTAAATCCAGTTGCGTCATATAATTCATATACTTTAGAAGCCGCTCCAGTTACAGATATATGATAATCAGCGCCTAAGACATTTCCCGATCCTATTGCAATAGACTCAGATACAAACATCGTATAATTGTCTTCACTAGAAATTAAACCACTTACGTCGAATGAGTATCCTATTATAGTTATGCCACCGACAGGAACAACTATCTGAGTAGCGCCCATGTCAATAATACCATCAATAACGTAAACTTTCGTCGAATCAATAACGCCAAAGTCAGAAGCTTGTTTAACAATTATAGTTGTCTCGCTTAATTCCGCATTTATCGCGCTTATTGGCGTAAGGTCGGCAATTTGCTTTCCGCCGTTCATCACTCCATTTTGCAGGTCTCTTGTTATCATTTTTTATGCCTCATCTTCACTTGGTAAATCATGGTCAATAGTACTTACGCTCTCGTAACTATCAGCGATTGCTTGCAACGGTTCACTAAGTGCAGGGTCTAAATTAAAATTAGACGATGACTTTATCCAATAAGCTTGGAGTCCTTCATCCCATCTAACTAATTGCCTGTAGTCCGTCCTCGTCATGTCAGGCATATCATTTCCATTACCATCTTGTGCAACAAGTTTATCATCAATAAAAGACCTTCCAATACTTTCATAATATCCCTTGCCTGCCATGAATACTTGAAGTTCTAAATCTATTAATTCCTGCTCAATTAAGCTTATATTTAATTTAATCATGATTTATCCTTAAGGGTTAATAGCAGAAGAGTAGACATCAAATCTAGCTAAGTCTGAGGTTATACTTAAAGCCGATTGTCCTAGATTTACCCAATGCCCAAAAGTGCCAGTTAATGAAAGTATTGTGCTTTTTAGCACTCCGTTCTCATAAAGCCTAGCCTCTGAGCCTTCCTTGACTAATCGGAGCGTTTTCATTCCTCCAGTCATCGAGTACCCTGTGAAATCGTTGTTATTTCCCTCTGCTGATGTCATTCTAAACTCATTACTACTCTTCTTTAAGAACTGCCTACCTGTAGTTCCAGAAAGAAGTCTAGCTCCAACACCTAACGCGTTAGTCATGTCAATTTCCCACTCATAGGTAAAATCCCCCGATTGTGGTTCGACTCCCGCATAATAATCATCCGAACCAAAACGAATAACGTTAGATGATCCTGCAATGACTGAGGCTTGATTAGACGGATTAGACTGAGTTAAATTAACTCCGCTTGTGCCGTGGTCTATCATGTCCGACACTAGAGGGTCAACACCATAAGCCACATCGACACCACCAGTAGTGGAAGTTATTTTAAATGATTGTGTAGGTAACGCCATATGCTCTACTGTAATTTGTAAGGTATCCTCAACGCTCTCCCCCACATCAATAGAACTAACAACGCATTTTATGTCAGCGAATGAGTCGGGATCACCTATATTTCCAGCATAATCAACCGTCACAGTGCTACTCGTTGCGCTTCCGTTTATAGTCGCGTCAGTCGTTCCCGTTACCGTCCATGAATAAGTTAAGTCGGGCGCGTTTGAATCAACCGTGGCGGTGTATACCTCGGAATCTGTAATATTTACAGGAGTTTGACCGCTAACAACTACGGAGTTTAAAAAGCCGAAACTAGAAACAAAAAACATTTTTGTTATGGGCTTAGAAACTAAAGCGTCATATTCTGCGCGCGTTCCCAACCATCCAAAATCAATCTCGTTTGGACTGGCAGGATCTGAGAAAATAGCGTCGTCGTTTATCGTCGCAATATCAGCGGCGTTTGTTGATATTCCGCTTAAATCTTGGTCGCCTGTATTTGTTCCACTCGTGTTTGAAAGCCTCGTTTCATCCGCTAAAGGATAAGATCTCTTATCGGTATTTAAAGAGATAGCCGCATTTTGAGTGATCTGCTCGCCCTCAATCAATATTACTGCCGTCTCTAAGTCAGATATATCTGTCTCGATTCCGCTTAAATCTTGATCGCCTGTATTTACTCCGCTTTGATTATCAATGACGATAATTTGTGAAGCGGTGACAAACTTGTTTACCGTTGCTGAGTCGTCTAAGTCATCTGGATTAATTATAACCGCGCCAGTTTTGGTATTGACTGAATCAACCGTATTTACTTGTGCGCCCGCTTCAATTCCTGCAAGCTTGCTTATGTCGCCCGCCGTAGTGTACTTATTTAATTGTGTTGAATCATCAATATCATCGGTATCTAAAACGACTATTCCCGTTTGCCCATTTACGGAGTCTACGTCTGCGCTAACAATTTCCCAACCTGCATCTTTACGCGCGTATTGGCTTCCATCTTCGGGAGCTTCGGGGAAAGTGACCTTATCCGTATTCAGTGCAATGGCTGAATCTTGCGCATCTTGCTGATTCTTTAAATCTATTTGGTCGGAAAGTGTTCCTGTAATTGTTCCCCAAGTTCCACCGCTTCCCGCAGGACCTGTCGCGCCACGGATGCCAACGCCCTCAATAGTTATCGTTTCAATCGTCTCGACCGTGATTACTTCAGTCGCTACATTGTCAATGGTTATAACTTTAGGCTCGATATTATCAATCGTGATTATTTGAGAAGACATCTTAAGAGCTCGCGCTTAGTTTAAACTCGATCTTTCCCTGCAAAAATACTTCTGTTTTTGAATCAGCGTCTGTGAATCTAATATCATAAGAGCCAAGATTATCAGCGGTTAATACTCCGCTTGTAGTCGCTTCTATAACTAGCTGAAATTGACCGTTTACCGCGTCACTGACATAAAAGCCCGTTGTTTCATTATCACCAACTTCGGCAAGGGAAACTAATGAAGTCCCGTCAGCTTTTAAGATCGTCCCCGTGATAGTGATATTAGTTAAGTCTATAGGCGTTTTTACATTCGCGGTACAAGACTCAACCGTGATCGCTTTGACCCAATAAGAATCAATATTAACTTGTGTTCCCTTATTGCTTGATGTAAAATTAAATTCTCTTGGATCGCTCATTTTTTAGCCTCTTTAAGTTCTTTTAATAAAACAAGCATGTAGTCAGTTTTTGCACTCTCTCGCACGTTGTTTTTTTCTTGTTCGTGAATCATCTCAGAATGGTCTTTAATTAGCTCGGATAACTCTTCAATTATTTTAGTTTGCCCAGAATTAAGGCGGTAAGTTAATTGATCGCTATTGTAAACCTTTTTGTCTATCTTTTCGTTAGTTTTTTTTAGTTCATTTTCTTGGAGTATGTTTACCGCTTCGTTTCTTTCTATTCGATGACTTAACGCACCCCATGCACTGGCACAAGAAAATACTGAGAGGATAACAAACCCTACATTTTTAACCGTGAAAACTTTTTTATCTGTTAGTGGCGTATCTGAAGGATTTGGCATTTTTGTTAGTTCCGTTAGTTTTCTTTTAAGTTAAGTTAATTTTGGCACTTTTACAAGTTAAGGAGTGTAATACTCTGACACCGCAGGAAGTCCCGTATCTATATATAACGTGTTTGATATTCCTAATATTGTTTCTTCTCCTGTCGCGTATCCAGTTATCGCTTTTGGGTGAGCCTCTGAAAACACAACCACATCAACGCCATTGTTATCAATTAAGAATAGTTCATCATAATCATAAGAAGGAAATCCGAATCCTGTAGATGTAAGTCTTGAGCTAATTGATTTTGCTCCTGCATCACCTAATGAAACTAAATTACCTAAAGAATCGTTAATTCCTTTTGAGCCCGCAAGTATTTGACTTCTTAAAACTAAATTATCTTGCTCTACGGAATAGGTTGCGGAGTCTTTAACCTCAAATCCCGCATTAATAAACCTCACTCCCGTTAAATCTTGTGTGTTTACAGTGTCGTTTATATAATTAGTTTCGGCTAAAGCTAAAGAGGTTGAAGAGCTACCATTCCACCCGTTCCTTAATCCACTTACAACAAAACGCGTGGGATTGACGTTATATACGTAACTTTGATCTAGACCTGTTTTTAGCACCCACCCAACACAAAATAAATCAGTTAATTCCAATAAAACTAAATGAATTGTATCAAGTTCTTCTAAGCCTATTCTATGCCCTGTTATAGGATTTCTAATAAATCCTAAATCTTTTCCTGTTGCAACCTCTAAAGCCCCTAAAGCGTCACTATTCCAACAGGGAACACCACCGTAAGGAAGTGAAGTGTTCACTGTGTCACCCAAAAAACTAGTGGTATTATCCAGCCAACCTATCCATTGATGAGTCCCCCCACCATCCATGATAGCTTTAAAATTAGAGTAGTCGCTTCTTAGCCATTCGTGAAGAGTGTTTATTATCTCAAATAATTTCTCTTGATCGCGTAAAGAATATCTAATATCCCAAACGCCCATCGTCGATGACAAGATAGGAGCTCTATGAAACTTAAATAAAGCCTCTTTTTCTTTGAACGCTAAATAAAGCTCATCAATTACCCACGACGTACGATAATTTTGAATGTTATTCCAATCAATACCACTATCAACCCAACGCGAAGCCATCAGCCTACACCAATCCCCGCTAAGTAAGCATCAGCAAGATAATCTGAGCCCTCTGCATCTGCATAAATAATCTCATTTATATAAAACTTAGCTGAAGCAAATTTCTTTTGGCGCACGTTTACATCTACGGTTAAAACTGTTCCAGCGTTGTCGATTATGTCGCAAAGGAAAATAACACCGCTTGCACTCGTTGCCGTTGCCTTTACTTTGAGCCTTACTTTAGTATCACCGCCACCGCCCGCGGGTTTGATGGCTAGCCAAACAGTGTCACCGCTTGTATTGGTCAAACCTTCAGCCGTGAGTATATCACCGACAGCACCAGCCACACCTGTGACGATTAGCGGCGTTGTAGTGTCCCAAATTTCAGCATCTGCGGGAACGACAAAAGCTGAACCATCCCAAACGACCTCAGAGGCGTTCCATTCTCCAGGAGTCACAGTTTCCGCTCCAAGTACTACCTTGAAATCATTGTCGCCAAATTGCCTCTGACCCGCCGCTTGGCTTTGAGTTATATTCTCAACGTATGCCACTGTGTTAGCAATCTTTTTAACACTGCGGTCATCAAATGTATTTATATCATTCATTAGTAAGGCCAAGTCGTATCTAAGCCCCAAGAGCCGAAGTCGGCGCGCTCATGGATTAGGCGTTCATAATAAACCGAGGCCGAAGCCGTTGCCAGTACTGCTCCAGCACCGTCTAATCTTACAGGCTCAACGGGTAAAGTCTTAGTTTTATTGCTTCTTATCGGAGTCGAAACACCCGCCACAAGTTTATTATAGCCAGCGTCTAATATTTCAAGCTTAAAGCCTATAACCGTACCCGAAACATTCTCTTTAAAATTAGTCTTAAAAGCATAAGTCACATCATATTCAACGTTTCCGAGGTCATCATAGACAACATCGAATCTATACTCTGAAAGCATTGCGCAATTTGCAGGTATTGAGATTCCAACAAGTGTAAAGGCTGAAGTATTAACTTTGCCTTTGTCTTTTGTTCGCGTTAAATCAAAACTTGATTGTCTTTTTACAATTACAATTTCATCATGTGGAATCTGAATTGACGGCAATGGATTTGGCGCGTCTTTTGCAGAGTTGGCAACCGCTAAAGTTGGCGTGATCGTGTCGAACTCAGCGACCCTTGTGGTATACCATGTATTAAAAAATACTTTTGTTTGAGGTGTTGCCCCGCCTTCAGTTCTCGAAGTGTTTCTAGGCACATAATCGAGATTAATTTTATATTGAGTTGGGCTTATTGCCTCTATTTCAAAATTGTCTAAAATTGATTGAGAATTAACTGGATGAGCTGAACCTGTTGTATAGGCTGCTATTGTCTCAACTTCTGAAAAGCTAGCTGGCGCTACATCAAGTATTAACATTACTTCTTCCGATATTGTAACGCCTTCATAGGCTCGCTCATAAGAAACGGGCAAAAGCCTTGAGAATCTGTCTACTTCCACGCTCATAATTGATTTACCTTAATTAATTGACTAGATCTATTTTCTTTCTTCATAAGTTGCAACATTTTATCTAATGTATTGGCTGACTTAATCTCATACTGATTCGCCTTGCCTGCTCCAATACTAGCCTCTGAAACACTGCCACGTTCTAAGACTCCGCTAGTTTGATAAGCGCCCGAAGCTGAGTTGAGTTGCTTTTGTTGTGCTGCTCGCTTGTCTTCTTCTTCCCATGTCTTAAAAAGTGAATCTTGAGCATCATTCTTTGTTTTGGCTTCTTCCTCTAATCGTTTCTGAATGTCACCCCTCAAATCTGAAGCTTCTTTTTCCTTCGCTCCATGTCTCGAATCTGATTCAAAAGCGATTTGAGCGATAGTTTTTTCACCTGCGATTCTGTCAAGTATAAGTGTCTCGGCTTCTTTTTGCTGAGCTATAAAAGGATCTATTTTTTGAATACTTATAAGCGCCTCTTCCAGCTTCTTGATTGATTCTACTTGATCCTTGTAAGGGTCTTTATCTAAGTGAGTGCCGAGTTTATTAAACCAATCAAGTAGGTCGGCAGTTTTCTCTGAAGCTAAGCCCAAAGCAGGAGCCCAAAAAGTAGCTACATTATCAGCTGAGTTTTTAAATGAGTTTGAAAGCCTGTTTTGAGCGTCGCCAAATTCTTTCAATTTCTTTACGTCTAAGCCTGCTCCTAGTGCTTTTTGCGCTAGTATCATAGCTTCGATTTCTTCACGACCCTTGCCAATAATATTGCCGAGCTTAAAAAATTCTTCCCCGCCTAATTCCATTTCTAGCCTAGTCCGCTCGCCTTCGTCCTCGACCTTACTGAGCGCATCAGATAACTCTAAAAACTGATCTATCGTGTCTAACTGCTTTATTTTCTCTAAGTCTAAACCAAGCATTTTTATAGCTTCAAACGATGCACCACCTTGAGTTAAGAAAGCTTCGCCTAACTTTTCTTTCATATTCTTCAAGCCTTCGTTGATGTCTTCAGTATCAACGCCAAACGACCTAGCGACACCTTGAAGGGCTAAAAGCTCCTTTGTTGCAATACCTAACCGTTCCGCATACTTCTCAGTTTCTACGACACCTTTTGCTACTTCAGCGGTCAATATAGCTATTGCCGTAGTCGCTCCACCTATTAAAGCAGTCGCCGCACCTATCGCGCCGCCCCAATTATCTACTAGGGTACTGCTCCCCTTTACTTCACGCGCAAACTCATTGACATCGTGAGTAGATTTTTCCATACTCTTTTCAAAGTCAGTTGAATCAAGCTTTAGCTTTACATATACATCTTCAGTTACTGCCATTTTCTTTACCTTGTTTTATAAATGCTTGAGCTTGTGCTATTAGTTCGGAATCATCTTCGGGTATTGGTTCAAAAGGATTATTAAAAGCTTCTCGGAAAGTCACCCGACCCTTTGATATTACATTTATTAACCGCGCCGTTTCTGACTCGCCTTTCATCCATCCAATCGGAACGACTAAGGATCTCGCTCGCCAGTAATCCAATTCTTCTTTTGTTAGTTTCATTATCTCAGAAACTGACTTGTGCAAGTGTTCCGCTAAATCAAATTTAAAAGCTAACTCTCGATCATTCCTTAACCTGCTAACTTTATCCGCTAAATAACCGTAGTTCTCTAATTCAAATTCAGATAGTTTTTTTTTGACTCTATGGATTCTTCGGTCAGAATAAAATCATTAGCTTCAAGCGCAAGCCTTGAAATCTCATTAACTATATAAGGATCAATCTCGCCATTTGCTAAACCTTCAAAGCGTTCCTTTGAATCAATGACCTGTGCGCCAGTAAAATCATTTACCCAACTAAAGCGGATTAAGTCAAAAACATAATTGCTGGCGTTTGCCTCTTCAATAGTCAGCTTTTGATTTAGTATTCCATGCGCAAGCTGAGTCTTCAAAGCGTCTATGATACGCCATTCCGAGCCCGTTAATTTACGAAAATAAAAAGACTTATCTAAAAGCTTAGATTCCTTTTCAATAATCTTATTAAAATCAACGTTTGCTTTTTTTAGCTCATCATAGACGCTCATAAATTAAGCGCCTTCTGGTACGTAAGTATAAGTTGCGTCGTTATTCCAAGTGAACTCAACTGTGGAACTCATTAAAGTCTTAACCTGGCGACCTTTTGAATAACTAGTCAAAACCGCGTTTCCAGTCTCGCTCTCGGGTGTTGCATTAGGTGGTGCGGAGATTGGAGAAGTGATTGTGAGTACGCCCTTCTCTTTGAGTAGCTGGCGAACGTTTACTTCGGGATCATGTAATAAAGTCAATGAAACCGTGCCGTTATCAATTAATTCATTACCTATCTTTTCCATTTCTGTTGAGCTCATGCAGACCGCGTCTTCCATTGATACGGTTGCACCACCATCTTGCACATCAGTAATGCAAACGCCAGCGATATTTCCACTTGCACTTACAAAAGTTACGGTTGTTCCTTGTCCTTGTTTCTTAGCCATTTTATTTTCCTGTTTTTATTTAATAGAATATTTGAGTAATAATAGCGGTCGTCGCGTCAATAGTGAAATCACCATAAAGCGGTAATTGCTCGCCTTGAACCGCGTTGAAAGTGACTGTTTCGCCGTTCTGAACTATGACCACCGCCCCCGCTGCATCTGCTCGGATCCCAACTGCATTTGAGATAATATGCTCGGTCGTCGCTGCGTATTGCTTAGGGTGTTGGCTTGGTGCTAGTTGGCTTTGTCTCGGTGTAACCATTTTATTATCCTTGTGTTATTGGTCTTGAAGTTAAGGCGAAAAATTCAACCTGTAAAAATATTGCGTATTGCGTTTGCTCGGCTTCTAAAGGAACATCTTGCGGTATATCTCCAAAGGTTACATTCTCAATGATTGATTCCTCTAAGAAGTATTTTATTTCATCAACCGCGTCTCTAAGATACTTGTCACCTTGCCCGCGCTTCATGTATGCAGTTATTTCAACCGTTCCATCTTCTCTGTAATCGTAAGCGTTTCCACAAGTTGCAATCATTCTACGCCCGCCATCACGAATTACCGCAGTGCAAAACATCTCTTTCTTGGCTTCAGTTGGCGCGACATCCCAAATCAACTCTAATCCGCCGTGATCCTCGACCGCCTTTGAAACTTGAACTCTTACTTTGTTTACTGTATCGGCGTTCATTTGCTTAAGTCCTTAGTTACTTTCTTAATAGCGTTATAAAGCATTTTATCTTTTTTCTCGTATTGCGCCGCATAACTTAAATTGTTTTGAATGTAAATAGTATCTGAAATTCTAATCTTCATCGCCTCGCGCTTACCTTTTGATATTGCACCGCGCCCGCTTTTATCGTATGTCTTACTTTTTTCTTTACTCTTATTCCTTAGATTTCTTGAAACCTGCCAGTTATTTCTCAATGCCCCTGTATCCACTCGCGTGTTTCTCACTACCTGGCTTAATATGTCTAAGGTTATTTTGTTAAGTATTACAGATTGCTTACCAAGATTCCTATCAGAAACTTTTTGAAGTATTTTTCCTAAGTCTCCGCTCACCTGCTCGATTGAGGCAATATTAGCCACTACTCAAGATCCAATCTAATAAGTGCTATTTGATCGCCCGAATAAATAAGCGTATGATTCAAGACTTTAAAATCCTTGCCGTCATACGTTGTAAATGAATCGCAATTTTTAAGAGACTCAGAAGTGACACATAAATCAGTGCCAGCAATATCAAGCGGAGAAATGAAAGTAACTGCGCTAGTCTCGTTTGTTCCATCTCGTATTAAATCCTTTGCTATTCCAGGAGGAACGGCCTTGACGCTAAAAGTATCATCGCTCCAATCCTCGCGTGTTCCTGTTGCTGGATTGAAGGCAGCGGATGAATCGCGCAAAGTAATGCTTGCGGTCATTCCATACTTATCTAAAAGCTTCTTGCCTAGTGCGATAAATTTAGCGTCGAGTAAAGCCATTATTAACCCCTGTAAACCGTTCGGCCTGTTGTGCCACTGAGTAAAGGCTTAAGAACTAAGTCAGCGGATTTGGAAGAATAAGAAGCGTCTTTACCGCCTATATAAGACTTGGACTCACTAAGAGCGCCCGAACCTAAACCCACCGCTTCAGAAGCAATACGCGCCCCGTTATCTTCATTCGCATAAACTCCGCCGTCGATGGACTCAACCGCTATAAATGAAGCGGCTCTAAGAATTTCGCTTGGTACTTCGTCGGATGGAATACTTTGGCCATTTGCTTTGTATGCGTTAAGTCTAGGCCATGAAAGCGACTGAGTATTATTTACAACGCAACCACTCCAGCGCCCCGCATATTCTGAATCAATAAACATTGTAGAATTGCGCAACAGTCCTTCTTTTTCGGCATCAGTTAAGGCAAGCCAAGCAGTACTTGAGCGCCCCCATTGAATTAATAAGGCATCGCAATCTACGACACTGATATAACTCTCAGCGTTTGCCAGTCCTGTTCCGTCTTCTACAATTAAGGCCATGTGATTACTCTTCTATTTTAGTTGCGCGTTTCTTGCGTGGCTTCTTCTCGCCTTTCAAGTCAGCAATAAAAGCATCCCATTTATCAGTAATATCATTTTTTATATGATTTCTTTTCAGTTGGGCGTATTGGCTCACTAGTGGAGCAAGTGTTTTTTCTAAATTGATAAGCTCTTGACGTTTAACAAAGGCGATTTGATTAGCTATTTTTAACTCAGCATCGACTTTCTTTTGTGCTTCGGCTTGTTTCTCTGCCTCGTCTGCTTTTGCTTGGATGATCTTTTTTTCGTTTGCTAATAAATCAGCTTTGATTTGCTCTAATTCTTTAAGTGATTCGCTCATAAATTAACCTTATTTTTTATTGGATTGAATAAAGGGGGCTCAATTAAGAGCCCCCGATAATTTGCTACGCGTTAGTCACAAGCGCGGCGAGTGATACGTTTTTACGGTCGTATACTCGATTCCATGAAGTAGCTGCCTCAAACTCTGCATTTGTTGCAGTTGCACCAGCAGGAGTTCCAACGAATGACATACCGTAAGGGTGGAAGATGAAATCACGACGTGAGACTAAAGAGCTCTCACCTGCACCGTCACCGCTCAACTCTTCGCGCTGAACTGCTTCGGGAGTGTAATTAGCGGCAGGATTGAAACCCGCACCAAAAGCACCCGCACCGATAAGGTAAGAAGTGTATGCACTTGAGTTAGTACCAGCTACAACAGGCATGTCATCGTCAATGATGAGCATTAAACCTTGATAGCTATCAAAGCCAGTATTGGTCTGTGACTTCGGAATGAATGCGTTTGGCTCAAGCAATTCTAGCTGCTTCTTAACGAGTGAGTGCATCGCGATAGCTACAAGCTTATCGTTTTTGTCGCCCATCGTGTATTTAGCTTCAGTAATTGCCGCACCGCTGATCTTCATTGCGTCGGTAATTGAACCCGCAACAACGTCAGAATAGACGCTATAGCTCATATCACCAGCATCATTGGCAGTATTGTCAGCAAAGACACCCTTGAGTTGAGCAAGGATAACGCGTTGCATATTGTACTGCCAAGACTCGGAAACTTCAGCACCAATTGAAGTCAATGCGTCATCACCTGCGAGAAGCGAGGCAAGATCCATGTCAGACCAGCCGATAGTACGGAAACAACGCGCGCCGATCATCTTGGCGGATGTAAGCTTGCCAGTTACGAGGTTTGAAGCGGAGTTATCAGAACCAACAGTGTCGGATTGGCGAGCTACGGATTTATTGAATGGAACGTTTACAGTATCGCCACCCATAGAAACGAATTGATCGAGACGCGGATCACGAACTGCCAAGCCGCTTTGAATAAGCGCGAGTGCTGAAATTGAAGGTTCAAAAGTGTAGTCTGTGAAGACTTCGGGGATAATTCTGTCTGAGATAGTTGTAGTACCCATGTTTTCTGCCTTTGTTTTATTTTTTATATGTATGCTTTTTAAAACTAGGCTACATGCCTAAGTCATTTTATTTGAGGAACACCCCCATTTTAATTAAATTTAAACACTTATAACACTTTTTACAAACTCATTTGATATTTTTATTAAAACTGACAAAAGTGACATTACGTTAACTAATGTCACTTTCGTATTTTACTAGAACTTCGGCATACCGTTTTCTTTTGCGTACTTTGTTCTAGCATCAAGATTCATTCCAGCCCATTTTTCGGGACTCATTCCCGCGCTTGGTGCATTTGGTGAACCTTGACCACTTCCGCTTTTGGCATTAGACGAAAGCATGAAGCCAAAGCTTGCTAAATCATTGCTTGATATACCATCGAAAGAACCTTTAGACATAACCGCGCCAGTCACGCCTTCAAGCCATTCACCAGGAGACATTTGTTTCTCCCAAGCTCCCTGCTTGCTTGACATTCTCGCGCCTGTCTTGTCTTGATTCCATACAAAAGCGTTTCCTTCTGCATCAGTGCCGATATACTTTGAAAGTACTTGCTTAGCAAAATCCGCTGAACCCTCTTGAAACTTAGAAGCGTTTGATGCGAAGATTGAGTTAATCGTATTTCTTTGATTGCCCTCTTTGATTTGGTTTTGGAGTTGTTCAATAGTTCCCTGTGAAGCCGTGAGTTTTTGCCCCATCTCATTTTTAAGCGACTCCAAAGCCTCGCTTGGTTTACCCGCTGACTGAGCTTTTATTTCAAGTTCTTTAATAGTTTCGGGTGTATACTCACCAAAACCTGTAAGCCTTTCCTTTCTGCTTGTGGCCTTTCCTTTTACCTCTTCAAGAGTTCGCTTTAATCCTGCGACATCTTCAAGGCCGAAACCATCAACGGATTCAACGCCTAAGACAAATTTACCATCTTCGCGACTGGTGTAATAATCTGTCATTCCTTCGGGTACTTCTTCAACAATAGCTTTGAGTAGCATACTCAACTCCTTTTTTTATATTTGGCGAACACCGCCGTTTTTGTTTATTTGCATCATGCAAAAATTAATAAATCTCTTCTGTGGCTTCGTCTAATTCTTTTAGGTGAATTATGTAATCAAATTCAATAAAATCTAAATTAAGTAAGGTCATAACGTCATCTAATAAGTTTGTGACTTCGGGAAAATAATTAGCTTTTGTCGTTTCTATCCCGTCGTACTTCTTTATTTCAGATGATGTCTTTAATTCTCCTTTATTGTTTTCAATAAGTAGTATTGAGCCTTTTTCGGTTTCGATTGTCGCCAGTGTTTTCATCTTAAAGCATCCACTATAAATTCAAAATAATCCGGATCGGCTTCTGCAAAGGCTTGCGCATCTTCTATAAATAGCTCCATGCCCATACTTATTGCCTCCGTTGAACCTCCTTTATATGTCTTACCCATATACAGAGCACTTGCATTGTTCACCCAATCTGACTCATTTGGCCTAACTGCCTTTATCGCCTTGATAAAATTATCAGCGTTACCGTATTCGCCTTTCATGCCGTATTTGGATAAACTTTCTTTGGGTGAGTTTTTAGTCCTTCTTTTTATAAACTCCTGCGCTTTTAATTGTAGGCCATCTTTTGTGTCCTCTATATGATGTGCTACTTCGTGATAAATAGCGTCAACAGAGGCGCTTGAGTGTAAACCTAAATAAGCACCCGAGCCAGTAAATTTATTTTTTTCAGCATAAAAAGCCCTTTTACTTCTGTTTTGAAATAAACCTATATTTTCATCTATAGACCCAGCTGGTAATACTTTTGAATAGTCCGAAAGCACTTTATCTACATTTTTTTGTAAGTCCTTGGATATTTTCAAGCCCTTAGCAGTACCCGAGGCAGAAGTTCTTCTTTCTCCCGTCAAGCTAGTCGATTTAAAATCAAAGTTTGGTTTTTTCTTGTTTATATCTTGTCCTATCAGCATGCTAAAAGCCTCATCTGATCTTTTTTGAGGGTCTGTAGACATTTTCATTTTTTGAAAATCCTTAGTTATCTCTGCTGAAGTCTTAACCTTCTTTTTAGGTGGTGATTTTTTAACAGGCTTTTTCTTTTTGAGTTTAGCCGTCTCATCCTCAATCTTCTTTAATTCTGCTTTTTTGTCACTAACAATTTTCTGAGTAGCCTCAAGTTTCTTTTTGGCATCGGCCGTCTTTTTCTTTTGCTCTTCAAGCTTTTCTTTTAACCTGTCAGCCTTTGACCTTACGGGAGTCCTCTTTTTTGGCTTAGTTTCAGTAACCCCACCACCTCTACGCCTTCTTTTATCAAGATTCGCTTTCACTTGCTCGGCGGTTAATGGCTCACCTATTCGATTAACAAAATCTTTCATATCTAAATTATTATCTCTGAATAGCTTGGCTTTGTCTTCTCCAAGTGCTTCATTTTGAACATTCTCAGATTGACCTTTCAACCATTCGCCGTAGTCAGTCTTTGCGCTAATTGACTTCCCGTCCATATCTCGACGAGTTCCCGCGCTTAATTCGGGCGCGTCGATGCCTAACTCTTTCCAAGACTTCAATACAGGTACGATTGTACTCCTGCAATTTGGGTGGGCTGGCGGTTTTCTTCTCTTTGGATCGTCTAAATTATATATTTCACCGTCAAGACTTTTACAAATATCACTCGTGCGCGTGTCAAGAGTTGAAACCCATTCGTACGCTTTTACGACGTCTGAGTTTTCATAAAAAGTCGTTTCTCTCACTTCAGCACTCACCGCAGTTTGAACCGTTCGCGCTATTGTCTGAGCATTGACACCCTTTTTATTTATAACGCCTCTTACCCGCTGAGTTAATTCGCTTATCGTCTCGCCGTTATTTATTCCCATTCTTAATTGTTGGGTTACTTTACCATCAAAATCTGCAACAAAGTTTGTGACGGTTTCTTGAATTGTTGATCCATTTATGAGAGTGTTTCTTATTGTCTCGTTTATTGTAGCCTCATTGACTCCGCGAACTACAAAACCCAAGTCAAGAACTTCATCGGGGATTGCCTCATTCAAAGCATCCACTTGCTGAGTCATTGAAATGAGGCCAGTTTGTTTAGCATTCTCAATAATTACATCATTAAATAAAAGATCTGTTTTTTGCGCAGCCAACTTATTCAAAAAATTCATCATTCCAGCTAACTGCCTTAGTTGCTGATCTCTTGGCAAGCCTTCAATCCTCGCGAGACTGTTATTTAAGCCTTCTATATAATCGGGTGCAAAGTCTTTACGCATGAATGCAATAACGTCTCGAACTTCCCGCGCCTTCATTCTCTCAAGAGTAACCGCGTCTTTTATTCCTTCGTCCAAAGCTCTTTCGTTTGCAGTAGCCATTATCTGAAAATCTCCCCTTCTAAATCAAGCGCCATTTTTCTAAGCGCCATTATCAAAGCTTTTTTTTCTCGTGTGGTGTTGGCTAATTCACATAATTGTAAATAGCCTTCGCCGTTAATCATCACCATTGCATAAGGAAAACCGCATTTTGATAACTCATCTGCGGCATCCTCTAGGAAATCATAGCTCAATTAAAACCCGCCTGTGCCAGGGAATACTTGCATTGAACCTTCAACCTTTTCTTTTTCCTCTTCGGGATCAATAGCGCCGTCAATAATGGATCTAATTTGAGCCTCTTTTATAACCGTTTCGGGCGATAAGATACCAAGCTCTTTCATTCTCATGATAACATCCATATCCGCGATTGAGCCGGCAACAGAGAAATCTTTGTAAACTGAAACCTTGAAGTCTTCGGGCAATTCAACGCCGAGCCATTCCGCAGCCAGTTCATAAGCTTTGGTTAAACTTGATTCAATAACACAAGCCCACACCTTAAGATCTGAATTTACTGAAGCCTCATTTACTACCACTCCCGTAGCAGTTGAATCTACTGAAGTCTTTAATTCGGGCTTGAGTCCTGTCAGTTCCATTTCGGTTTTAAGTTTATCAAGTGAAGCTTGGCCAGCGTTTATGCTTGTCCCGCTATACTCGACGACTTCAAAGCTTCCGCTTGGATCGCTTATTTCGATCACCTTATTAGCGCCTATTGAAATCTGATCGGCTTCGTCTCCGCTCATTCCCTTAGCGACATATACGCCAGTTCTCGCAAACCTAAGGATTGAATCTTGGTCACTTTGTTCCTGGTAATACTTCAAATTTTGCTCTGCTAAGTTTAATAAACTCGGCTTTGCGCTCATCCAATTAAGGCGATTAAAGTAATTTACAATTAAGGGAATACGCTTAAGCTCATTAACTCCCTCACTTTCAAGAGTCCAGTATTTATCCACTTTAAGATATCTTGTGCCGTAAGCCTCGGCTAACAATCTGCACTCGTCCTCATTCGCTTCTTTGTAGACTTCCCAAGTATCCATCGTCCATCTATAACGCTTCTTCTCGTCTTTATAAACTATCTCGGTAAGTTGGCGACTGTTATTTATGACCGCGTCTTCCCAATAACATAAACAAGGCGCGGGAATGTGAATAAACTTAGGCCTAATATTTGCGTCTTGATCTCCGCTGACACTGCCGTCACCGCCTTCGCTTGGCATATCAACAAGAATATACCCTAAGCCGTGATTTTCCGAGTCTTTAAATAAACCTTTTGAAAGGCTTGTCAAGTCTTGGCCTTCAAGATTCGCATCTTCGCTAATTGAATCAAGTTGAGCGTTGTTAGTTTCGGAAACAATAACAGGGCGAGAGAATGGCTTGCCTGCGTGCCTATCAATCGTGTCTGAATAAGCGGGGAATAAATACGACCTACTTAGGCGCGTTTTATAAGTCGATACTGATTCATCATGGAACTTTGGCAAATAAACCGTCCCTTGCGATCTTATAATATCATTCCCACCCATTAAAGTATCTGTGAGATTCCAATATCTCGCGCTCATCTCTTTAAATTCGCACGTTTCGCCGTTCAGCTTTTCTTGAAGTGTCAGTTTTGTCATTTTAATTAATTCCTTTATTTTTGTTAAATCTAACACTTACACGAGTTTTATTCAAGTTACCGCGAGAAAACCGCCAAAATATGCGAGATTTCCTATAAACTGCGGACTCTAACCCGTCTAACCACTGCTAATTCATTGAAAGCATCAGCTGAAGCATCGACCATATCATCGTGCTTGCCTTCGGGAAAAGACTCCATTTCTCTAATGTATTTATTATTCCATTCGCCAGTAATTATATAAACGTTTCCGACTTCTGCCTGTGCAGAGTAAGCACTTGCCCGCGTTACTTTGTCACCCGTTGGTCTATCAGTCTTTACTACATAACCGCTTAACATTCTCACCATATCTTGAGCCTGCCCCTTGCCCGCCTGTCCTGGGTCTTGTGGGATCGTTGTGACTACGTTTCTATATTTCTCTTTGTCTCTTGTCGCCGTATTCATTATTAACTTCTTGACCGTTGCTGGCGTTCCCTTTACATAAGCTACATCAACGACATAATAAAATCCGTCTTTATCCTTTGCCATTAACACTCCTGCCGTTGCATCTGGGTCTGGATAAGCTGGTGTCGGCTCGCTGCTCGCTAAATCCCAAGAGCGGACATAAGAAACTATATTATTAGGTAATGCAGGGAGAAAATTAAAGTACTCCTCTTTGAAATACATTCCCGCGCTCTGTCTTATCTTCCAATTACCATTTAGAAGCCTTTCGCGGTTCACTTTATCTTGAGACTGTAGTGACGCTAAATAATCGGGATTTGATTGAAGTAGTATTTTATTGTCAAAGATGGATGAGCTAATAAAAGTCACTGACTTAATCATATTTCTTGCGAAGTCTTCAAAGCTTCTTGGCCACTCGGCGCGATTATATAAAACCGTTATTTCAGTCTTAAACTTATCAATCAATTCGTTTGGATCACTCGCCCAGTTTAGCATACCTTCGGATCTGTAAAAATACCTAAGCTTTCCGCTTCTTTCGGGAATGGCGAAACCATCCGCACCGATCCACCAATCAATAAAGTCAGCTACCCAAGAGTCCGCGTCTGGATTACAAGTAGCTCTTACATAAGGCTTGCAAACAACTGATCTATTACGCGATAACAGATAAAAGAATTGAGACTCGCTAAAGTGCGTCAGTTCATCAAATCCGATAAGTGAATATTGTTTGCCCTGGTGCGATAACTTATCCTTTTCGTGTTGCATGTGGGAGAACTTTAAAAGCCCGCCCTCTTTGCTCGTCCAAGTCATTGCAACGTCAGACATCTTAACGCCATTGAAGCAACTATATAAATCTTGTGACTCAGACCATAACCCGCCATCTCTTAATTGCGTTGAATCGCGCCTAAATACCGCACCAACAAAACCTTTTTTCTGAAAGTGTCTCATCCCCTCAAGCAATAAAGCGAAAGACTTCCCACCACCCGCAGCACCGCCATAAATAGCAATGTCTGCTTTGGTAGCTAAAAAATCTGTTTGCCTTCCTGCTTGTGGTGATATAGTTTTTTTATTCATCTCGTTCATTATCGGGAAGAGTGAATAAAGTGACCGTTGTATTTAAATCGCCAGTGTGCTTTGTTTCTTGCTTGTCTGTCCAATTAAATCGGTTCTTCATATTCATATACCAACCAGTGTATGAGAACTCTTTATTTATTAGATTTGAGCGACCTGTTCTAACCCACCAAACTTCACAAAGTTCTTTACATCTTTTTACGGTGTTTGAAAAGTCTTCGTCTCTTTCGCTTAATTCATAGAAAGTATTGCGCCCAATATCGATGGCAACCGCCAACTCAACTATGCTTGCGCCTTGCTCGGATAAATCTAAAATTGTCTCTTTCCAATCTTTAGGTAAATCACTTACCTCGATTCTTGGCCTTCCCATTTTCTTTTTTGTTTCGCTACTCATAAGAACACCCTATGATTTTAAATTAATATCGATTCATTCGATTTGTTAATATAATCACTTATGTCGCTTATTTCAATAACACAAAAAAACACAAGCTTTTACACCTGTGCTTCTCTTGTTCAGCGGTAGCGAATCGCCTTGTCTTACATCTTCTTTTTACTTAGCTTTCTTCTCTTTACCAGACTTAAATAAACCCTTGCTCACTGATCCCACCCCGTACTTTTCCCCCGAAACATATTCGGCGCACTCTTCTTAACTTCCTTCTCCTCACATTCGGCACACACGCTCCAAATCAGCGCAATCACCCACCCTAAGCCCATCCAACCCAGGAACAGATTGAGTAGCAATATTCCACAAGCATTTTTAGCCCCTCTTGAGATTGCCACCCAAGTCGGAACAAAATATAAAATTGCTGCCAGCATACAAATCACTAAAAAATAAATAACCTCAAACATCTTCTTATCTCCTTATTTAAACATCATATAAACATTACAAAAAAACAACGCTGCCATCATTAAAACCGCTATTACTACGATGAAGCTCAGAAGCATCACCGCGCAACCTTTGAGGTCTTTAATCATTCTCATCCGCAAACTTAACATCTCTCACAACTCGCCCCGCTTCTATCTCGTCCTCAAGAATCATCTCAACTCGGGTAATCTGCCTCCAAATCATAAACCAAGCTGTAGCATTTGTGCCGACTATAGCTCCTAGTGTTAGACTTATTATTTCTATTATGCTCATTCCTATCTCCTTTTTTTCAGTTTAATTTTTCTCGTCTTCGTCTTAGGTCTGCACCGCTTGCAAACGTGAAGCTTTAATAACGCGCTTAATTGAGAATCAACCAAGTCGAACTCTTCGCCCTGCTTAATTAAGCCCTTGCATTTTTGGCAAAATATATCAGTTTTCCAAATCATTCCTTAAATCTCTTTTAATTCAATTTCACATCTTGGATTTTCTTTGTCAACCATCATAAATTCATAATCACCGCCAATAACATCATAACAACTATCATCTTTAATCTTACTTAATTCAACTAAAGCGTCTAAGAAATACTTTTCGACTACTGAATGAATATTGCCCATATCAGCCTTAGTCTTTATGTAATATCTATAAGTCGGCTTCAGCTTCGTGTACACATCCAAAGCATTTATTTGAGGAGCTATGATCTCTTTGAATTGCTTCTTTGCTCGATCATTGAATATATAATGTGCGTTTCTGTAAAAATTAAGATTGAGCGCGTTCTTAAACTGATCTTTTCCAGTTTTCTTATTCTTACTTGTGCGAATCATTAATACTGCGGGAGTTGTTATTATCATTTTCTATTACCTCTTATTGTAGGTAGTTCTATTTCAATTACTCTACATTCATCTTCATTGCAGTATTCCACCGCCTTCATTGCCTTATTCCGTGAAGTGTGAACAGTTGGCCACTCAAGCCACTCGCACTCTATAGAATCTAAAGTAAAGACGATATAGAATTTCTTTTTTGGTATAATGAATTCAGTAATCGGAATCTCTACATCTTCGATATTTAATTTAATTGTTTTCATTTTCTAGCCTCCTTATAACCGCAATCGCAAGCCGTTACGATCCATTTGTTTTTCATTAGCTGACTTAATTTATTAAAAGGAAGTCTTAAAAAACTCACCTTGTGCGAAGTCATACACTTTGGACAGTTGCCTTTACCTAAATGCTTTTTCTTTTGTCTCTTATTCATCTCATCACCTTTTTATAAGATACGTTATACTTCATCTTTGATCTTCTACATTTCCCACAAATATAATTATCATCATCGGGAATCATTAAGTCTTTGCCACATGACGTGCATTTTGACGGCTTCATCTAAAAGTAACTCCCGTAAAATATTCATTCTCATAAGCCTCGAACTCTTCGTGGCTCATTGCGTCCTTAATGTCGATCATATAACAAATCGAGCATTTGTTCCCTACTGGCGCTTTGCTATGTCCGCAGGTTTCGCAGTAATGAAATCCAGTGTATTTATAGTTTTGCTCGATCTTCAGTTCAATTAATTTTAATTCGTGTTTTTTCATTTCATCACCTCATAACATTGTCCATGCCAAACCTTCTGCCCTTCGGTGCTATCCTTAAGCAAAACTATCTCTTTCCCGCAGCCCGCGCATTTTGTTTTGTAGCTCATTTAGTCACCTCTTCGCCAGTTAATCCTAGTGCATTAGCTATCTTTTCAACAGTAGTCACCCAAACCGATTTGCCCATCATCGCGTTATCAAAGGCCGTATTACTTAATTCTGCCTTTGCCATTAATTCTCTGTGCTTTAACCCTTGTTTATTCATTAATCTTTTTATCTTCGCTACATCAGCTTTAATACATGGCACTTTGCTGTTCATTGATCTCCCATTCTTGCCATAAAGCGCCTTGTGAGCGTGCTCCTTGTTGAATTGTTCAGCGTGATTAACCTTTTCCCCGCTTGCATGATGATAAGCCCCGCTCGTCTTGATTCCTGCTTCCCCTACATTCGCCAAGGGTTTTAAACTGCCGTAAATTAGTTCGTTCATCGTTCTTATCTCCTGTACTTATTTATTTTGTGCGATAATCGCCATTAGTTCCAACTGTCTCAATTCGTAATCTCTGCGCTCTTTCTCTCCTGCTGCTACCTGGTTATTTAAAAGCCACTGGTTATGTTCTTTTATTACGACATTAGCCTTGTTGGTCATTAGTGCCGCTAAAAGCCATACGATCGCCCATAAGCCCCCTGTGCATAGAGTTAAAATAAAGTGAACTATGTGGCTTGTTGTTTCTAATTGTTTCATCTTCTTATCTCCTGCTATTTCTTGTTCAATTCTGCTGAAATCAGCGTTCTAACCCAAGCGGATATTTTACCCTTACTCGCTCGGTAGATCTTGTCCTTCATTTCTGTCGGTACTCTTATTTCTATTCGTTCTGTTTTCATTTTTTTTGTCCTAGTTAAATAAAATTCCGTTATCTTCCGCCCAATATTTCATAATTGACAAAGTGCCAGTTTCATAAAAAGGATAAAGAGTTCCGCAAGCCTCTTTATCGTTAAGTGTAAACACAAATCCACTGCATGTTTTACTTGTTTTTGATTTAGTTATAGCGAAGTTTCCGCAAGTGCTATTTTCGATAATCATTTTCTTATCTCCTTGTTTAGATTTCTTACCCTACTGCACTTTGCCGTACAATGCAAGTAAGAAACCGTACAAATTATCATTTATTCATAATTGCGTAAATATCGTTCAACCGCTGAACCCGTCCTGCATCCCCTTGAGCCTTCGCATCATCCAGGAGCAGCTCAAATTGTCGCGTCCAATTCTTCACAACTTCGGGATCAGCTTTTTCTGTGGCTTTGATTGCGGTTAGTTCTTTTTGGCGGTGGTTCATGAATTAACCTCTTCATCTGTCATTATTTCAAATCTATAATAAAGAATATTAAGTTTAAAGTCATCCCATGACAAGCCAAACTCATCTTGTGCTTCCATGTGCGCTATCTCTGCAACCTTAATAACTATTTTCCTCAACCGCTCAATCTCCTTTTCTTTCTCGGCTAGTTCAATTTGTTGCTCATGGCAAGTTTGCCCAAGATCACTGATTATTTCTGAGTCGCTTAAATATTTATTTAACTCTTGATCTCTCATTGCCTGTAATTTGTTTTCATTAATCATCTTTCTATCTCCTGGCGTTTGCCGTTAGTTTTGTTCTAGTTTCTGAATCAATCCAACATATTTCACGCTCTTTTGATATTATATTACCATCTTCGTATCGTTTATTCTCAAATCCCTCTTCATACGCATATGTCACTAAAGCCTCAAGCCGCTCAATCTCCTTTTCTTTCTCGGCTAGTTGGGTTTCTAGGTCTTTTACTGAATCAACGCATTTCTCGACTACTTTCCCCACTTCAAATGAATCGGGGTGAGCACTTAGTTTTCTGAATACATTATATATTTTCTCTGCTTCACTCATCTTTCTATCTCCTGTTTTTTGCCTAGTTGAATTTTAAAGGGATTGTTTTTAACAATCGAATTTTGCACATTTTATTTTTTTCTTAATTATCTAAAATCTATCAAATCACTGTTTTTTACCCTCCTGTGGGTTTTTAGGGTGAAAGGTGGCGCGTTTTTTCATATCACCTTATATCACCCTCATATCACCTTTTTGAGGGTGGCGCGTTTATTCCTTGCCTATTAAGGGGTTATGTATTATTCATTATTATTATTATTATTATTAAATAATACACATATACATACATACAAGGGACTTACATACATTTTTTAAATAACGCGCAACCTTTTCACCGTTGAACGGGGGGCAAGCAATTTTTTTTATTTTTTTGTGCTTAACTCGAAAAATAACGCGCAACCTTTTAAAAGGTGATATGAAAGCAAAAAAGGTGATATGAAGCGGTTTTTACTAAAAATCAATATCGAGTGCATCCTCCATACTAAGATCATCAAAAGAATCGTTTTTAACAACTTCTTGAACAAACCTTGTTTGCTCACCTAGTAAAGTATCCCCTAGAATATAATAATTACTTTTCCCTTTTTTAATTGATTTGATCCATGAGCAGTCAAGCCAAACTGATATTCGTTTGCTTTTTATTGTACTCTCAGCAACGCCGGTGGAAACTGACACCTGCCTGATAAATTCATCACGCGGTATCGCATGAGATTCATCAACTGGAAGGATACTTATTAAATTACTTTTATCGCGTTCACTTGCTTTTGTACCCCTCTTTTTATTCTCATCCTTATTTTTGAGGCGTTCGCTTTCTTCCTCATCTATATTATGAACTAGATTCTTATTTAAATATACTACTGTAGGCGGTGGAGTAGCAAAGCTTCTTAATTGATAGTGGAGCTGAAAGTATGGCGATATTGTACCATCAGGAAAAGAATAAGCCTTGTTCATGCTCAACATTATCATTCCTAGACTGAAAGCCCGCTGAATATTTGAGTGACCCGCTAGGTGTGCCATTGGATCGCCACCTTCAAATTTAGATTTATTTGAGTGGTGTACAATTATTACAGTCGCGCCTAAAGCCCTGATTGATTGAATATAGTCTAAAAGAAGCGAAACCTCTTTAATATCATTTTCATTAATGAATTTGTAGAGGCAATCAAACACGACAACATCAAAACCCTTTGATCTTACTGCGCTTTCGATCATCATTAAATATCTTTTAATGCGCGTCATCGGAGCTTCACCCTTTACCGGGTGCTTTTTTTCTAATATATTATATAAAACAATACTTAAATTTTCGTTCTTCTCTAATACTCGTCTTCTGCGCTTAAAATCGTCCTCATCCATTTCAGTATCAAAGTGAAGTACTTTTGATTGCTTACAGGATCGACCCATAAAATCACACCCTGTACTAAGTGCAGTCGATAAACCCGCCGCCATTAATGATTTTCCACTTTTAGGAGCGCCCGCCAAACAAAATAATTTCCCTTCATGAAGTAAGCCCTCGATAAGTTCAGCACCTAACACAATATCATCAAAGTCGTCTAACTCACCATCAAAGAGCATTTCCGTCAACTTGTCGTCGATATGAGCGGAGGCATCTACTTTAATTTGTGGCAGTATATTGGCCTCAAATTCGTTCCAGTCCTTAGCGCCTACATTCACACCCATTAAACCATGAGTCTGCCCTGTAGCCACATTGAGAGTTCCTGCAAGCCTGGTGTACCTTGTTGGGTCTTTGCACGATCTATCCGTATCAAAACCGCATGAGTCTACTATCGAATAGATTAAGTCGCGCCTTTCCTCGTACTCGTCCAAATCTTTAGCATCAAGCTTTATTATCGCGTGAACTGATTTATTTCCTGTCCATACCGCGGTAGCAACAGGTAGCTTAAGTCTTTGAATAATACTCCATTGCTCTGACGGTGGAATTGAATCAGATTCAATTAAGCAGTGCCTAAAATCTTTTACATCCCCGCCCTTGTTGGCACAATTCATTTTAAAATGGCTTATTGTCGGATCATTTGATATGTCACCCACACGCACCTTGAATGGTGGCACTGCATAATTGTTTTGTCTACAACAAAATACACTAGCATCTAAGCCGTATAGATGTCTGAGTTGTATCTCTGTTTGGTTTGGCGATGGGCTTACCGCGTATGGAAGTAAATCTACATTATCAAGAAGCTTGTATTTAGGTGCTTCTTTTTTAATCTCTTCAGTTATCTTTGTAATATGATCCTTCTTTGGCTCTGCCTTCTTTTTTAATTCCCCCTTTTTTGGGGTAATTAGATTTCCTTTTGATTTCTCAAATTCGTCAATAGTCTCCTGTAAGTAACCATGCTTCTTTTCGTCAAAGCCATTTTCTTTGGCGTGGTATATTAGAGTACTAACATTGAGTACAGTCTTGCCGTTGTTCCATTTCTTTTCATCTGACTTCTGAAACTTAGGCGACATTTTACACCAATTAATCCACTCAGCTTTTGAGCCACCCGCCTTTTTAAATGCGCATGTAATATTGCTCCATGAATCATAGTCTAAATCTGACGGAATAAACCTTAAAATTTCAGCGGGCTCGATAACTTTCATTATTTACGCCCCCATTTAGCCGAACCATTCCATCTATCTTTTAAGTCTGCTATTTTCTCCTTCGCTTGTTGCATGGTGTATACTCCCGCGAGTTTATCCCCGCTTTTTCTTAGTGCTCTAACCATCTTCGCAGATGCTAACCCGCGCTCTTGTCTTTGCTTCATTATTATTATTAATGTGTCTGCATGATTGCCACTTTTCAAACCTTGAGCAGAAACACCAAACGCATTTAATATTTTTACATGGTTTTCCGTGAGTTCATTTGGTGAGTTGAACCGTGGTATACTAAGGCCATAAGTCCAAACACTTAAATCCTTGTTTATATAATCCGCGCTTACTAAATTTTTATGAGCTTTTTTCTCATTTTCTAAAATTATTTTTAAGGCTAGTTGCTTTTCAGCTTCAGCGATAAAATCCCTATCTTGGTCAATTAAATCTACAGTTCCACCTGTCTTCATCTTATCAATAAATACTTTTTTAATCATAGCTATCTCATTGATTGAGGCAGTGATATTATATTTTTTGATGAGCCCCAAGAAATCTAAAATCAAACCATGTTTTTTGCCAGGTGAAACACGCAAAGCCCGCCCGCACATCTGTGAGTATAAAGCCCTTGAAGATACGTTTCTCAGTACCACAACACAATCAACGTCGGGTTGATCGTATCCAGTACCTAATAAGGAAGCATTACAGATAACGCTACCAATAGAGGCGCAAGCGAAATCACCTAGAGCTTTACGCCTTTCACCATTCGCCATGTATCCATCAACATGTATTGCATTTAAACCAAGTTCCTTTAATTGCTCTACTGTCTTCTTTGATCGCTCTACCGAGCTCAGGAATATAATAGTTTTTTTATCTTTGCAGTTTTCAAGTATAGCTAAATTTACCGCAGGCATAATCTTATCAAATATCTTATCATCATCCAAGTCATCTGTGGTGCTCTCGTCAAAGGAAACATTCACGTGCTTGGCAACTGGTCGAACGTTATAGCCTGCCTCAACTGATTCAGTGAGAGTGAACTCATAAGAAACTTTATCCACTATATCAAATAAGCCTTTATCAATCAGCTTGTCAGCGGTAGCAGTTAAGAATAAGTATTTAGATTTAAAGTGATTTAAAATAATTTGGTACTGATCGCACCCTGTGCCGTGAGCCTCATCTATAACGATGAAATCAAAATGATCTACTGGAAATCGGTCTAAGCGCCCATCTTTAGCCATTGTCTGACAAGAGGCAACTACGACATTTGACTTTAGTGAGGCAAATTTATTAGCCTTCTCAATATCCGCAACCATGCTAGAAGCTTTTAAAAATTTATCTTCAGTCTGAAATATAAGCTCGCTTCGATTGGCTAAGAATAGGCATTTTAAACCCTTCTTTGAATAATGCTCAATCATTTTAGATGCGAGAATAGTTTTCCCCCATCCAGTACTAATACTTGCTAGTACTGTATTATTATTCTCAACAAATAAATCCTTATGAATTGAGTTTGCTACTTCTTTTTGTATAGGCTTTAGGTCGTATCCCATCTGTCATTTTCCTTTTAAATAAAAAACCTCTATAGAATGGCTGACTCCACCCTATCATGGGTGACCATTCGCAAGAGGCGAAATTGTTGATATATTGTGTAAGCGGGAGTCAATCGCTCCTTTATAGTAATGCAATTTTGATGTAAATACAATACCTAAATAAAAAGAATAGTAAACAATCCCCCGCAGCCAACCCACCAGGACACAAAAAAGCCAAGACTCGCTAATGGAATAGTCTTGGCTCTCAAGAGGCTTTACGCTTAAATATCGCCTGTGGTTAAGTTAACTTATCATACTGCTTTTTCCAAATCGGTTTATATAATTTTTCGCACTCATTGTAAGGCAAGTGACCTAGAAAGATTACTTGTTAAGATGGGCTCGTATTTATTCTTTATTCAATCTAATTTCTTATAAACTCTAAATAAATCAAAGCGGTTATTTGCCATCCATGACAACCCACATTTTAAGCATGTGAATCTATTAACCATATTACCATCTACTATATCTATAAATAATGACTCTTTCTTTGTTTTGTGAATAAAGCACATATCACTCACCTCCTTTCTTCAACCGCCTAAGCGACCTGTTCAAAATTCCTATTCGATTCTTTTTCTTTCTTACTTCGGCTTGGAGCTTCTGAACTTCTTCATTATATAGATTTATTATATGAGATTCCCACGCTAATAATATTGCGTGACCACCGCCATTATCTTCCACCGTGTCATGTATTGAATCAATTAGAGCTTCCATTTTGTTTTTACTCATCTTACTTCACCTCTTTAGTTTTTTCATTCAATTCTAATTCACCTAGCTTCCTAATAGCATAGTGGTAATGCCTCCCTATCGTGTCATTAGTCATTTCATTGACTTCTATATTAAGTCCTACTTGACTAGCCCTAACTGATATATTTATAATTCGCTTTATATTACTCATCTTTTCACCTCTTTTATTTTCAACAACTTTTTAACTTCCCAGGCAGTCTCTCCCCACGAAAGCACATTAACATTCAATAACTTGTCGTGAGCTTCTTTTATGATAGCTTGTGATGCTTTGAGTTGGGCTTCAAGCTTCATAATATATTCTGCCTGTTCTTCGGAATTTCTCATCTCTTCACCTCTTTATTTTTTGGAAAACACACCTGGCCACTCGCTTTTTTAACTTCGCAACCTGTCCGGCATCGTTCGCAAATTCTCATGCTGAATTCATCGGGCTTTATCATCGTTAGTTCTTCGGGGCATGTTTTACATTTCACGACCTTCTCCATTTTATATAATTATCATATTCGTTATTCTCGACCAAATACTCTCTCATTCTATCAAGCTCAAATTTCGTCATCTGTTCCTCAAATTCAGAACTGGCAATAATATCACACATTTCAGAAAACAACTTAGTCTTATCTTTCTCGGATTTCCACCGCCTAGATCTCAAGCATGTAGCACATTTACATTTCACGACTTAGACTCTAAGATACTTTTAATTGAGCTTTGAACGAGCTTTATTACTGTCACTTCGGCATGGTTAATGTCTTTCATAAAATCCATGTCACGCGCTTGATTGCTCGCTTGGTTCTCTTCATACATTTCAACCATTTCGGCAATATGCTTTTCAATCCATTCTAATTTGTTCATCTTCCTTGCTCCATTAATTTTTCGTAAGTTGCTAAAACATCATCTTCATCACTGAAAATATCTAGG